>Ga0316204_10000506_pt1 | contig 142901 bp, 111 predicted proteins | sample 6monrhotite_MG_2_FD_205661 | JGI IMG/M metagenome (GOLD analysis project Ga0316204, IMG submission 205661) | Microbial mat bacterial communities from mineral coupon in-situ incubated in ocean water Damariscotta River, Maine, United States -... | ecosystem: Environmental > Aquatic > Marine >... | reverse complement strand
AGAACGAATACGACCTCACGCGAGCAGCCGCGCTCGTCAACCTTCAGGTCATCCAGAAAAAACTCGCCCGCCCAAGGTTTGCGAATGCGGCCTGACGCGCCGAATTCAAACTGGTCGCCGCTCTAGGCCGGCGGCGTGTCGCCGGCAACCGCAGGCGCAGCCTCTCCGGCCGGAGCTGCGTCAGCTCCAGGAGCTGCTTCTGCGCCGCCCGCTTCTGCCGCGTCAGCCGCACCTTCGACTGCCGCAGAGTCAGCCGGAGCCGTGCCCGCGGGTGCGACCTCGGCGTTCTCGGCTTCGGCCTCCGCCTCGTCTTCATCCGCGTCTTCGTCTTCGTCTGCGTCCGCGTCCGCGTCTTCGACGGTGACCGCGGGAGTGTCAGCAACGGGCTCCTCGAGAAACTCGTACTGAACGAAGAACCCAACGGAGACCACCAAGCCAATCGCTGCGGCGATCGCTGTGATGATGATGCGGATCGTGAACGCGGTCTGGAGCTGCCCGAGCGCACCCAGCATGTTCGGAACGTCGTCATCCTCGGTGGTGACGACCGCATCGAGCAGGTTGGCGCCTTTCCAGAAGGTGACGCCGATCGCGAGGTCGACCAAGATCCCCAGGATGTTGAGGTTCACGACCTGCACACAGGTCGAGATGAAGAACATCACCGAGAGCGCCTTCGCCCAAGTGGCGGCGCGCGAGATGGTGGAGTTCTCGGTCTTGCTGAACTCGTAGGAAGGCGGCGCTGTGGGAGGCGGTGCAACGACGGTTTGATTTGTCATGACTGCGGTGTCCTTTCGTGCAACGCGGCTCAGCCGGCGGAGGGGTCTTCGGCAGGTGCGGCGGTGGGTGCGGCGGTGGGTTCTTCGGCGGGCTCTTCGACGCCGTCTTCAGCCTCGCTGTCTTCGTCCTCGGCGTCCGCAGCGTCTTCGCCCTCGGCGTCTTCGCCTTCGGCCACTCCGTCGGTGTCCCCGGCATCATCGGCATCAGCTTCGCCGTCGGTGTCGCCGTCCTCTTCGCCTTCTTCGCCTTCTTCGCCTTCTTCGTCCTCTTCGCCTTCTTCGGCGTCGTCCGTATCGCCGTCCTCTTCGTCTTCGTCTTCAGCGGCATCAGCAATCGCCTCATTCTCCGCCGCAGCCCGGGCGGCATCGGCGGCCTTCTGTGCGTCGACGTTGTCAACGGCCATCTGAACCCCTGCACCGACGCTGACGATGATCGCGAGGAACCCGATGGCAAACTCAACCAGGAATGCTGTGCCGAGTTTGTCGAGCGACTGCATGAGGTGCTCGATGTCGTTGCCCTCGGTGGCGACGACGGCCTGCAGCGACTTTCCGGCGCCGACGTAGAGCATCGAGATCACCAGGTGGGTGAGCACGATGGGTACCAGCGACACGACGAAGATCGTGACGTAGCTCGGGTCGAGCCCGTGCAGGATCAGCTCGTCCTTGAAGACCAGCGAGACGATGAGACCCACGAGCGCAAGGACGCCCGTGATGAGCGAGACCAGGCCCCACAATCGGGCGCGCGCGCCCGTCATTGAGATCTGATCGTTCTCCTCATCAGAGAATTCGTAGTGCCCCGTGGAGAGGGGTCCACCCGGTGTGTACGGCGGTTGGTTTTGCATCGCGGCTTGGGAGGGTCGGCAACTGTACCGGTCGGAGGGCGCGGCGGCTATCCGGCCTCGGTCGCATGTTTGGCGATCCACGCATCGACATCATTGAGGTGCCTGCGCATGGGATGTTCGTGGGGAAGAGCTTCGAATCCGGCCCGCGCACTGCGGGCGAGACGGAGGGCGCGGCCAGGGTCAGACGCGAGGGTGGCCCGCGCCATGGCGAACCGCAGACGCGGCAACTCGGTCGGCATGCCCGGCCGGGTCGTGCGAATGGATAGGGCACGCTCGAGCGAAACCAGGGCCGCCTCGCCTTGGTCGAGCTCGAGCTGTACGGAGCCCAGGTCGGTCAGCAGGGATGCGAGGTCGTCGTGGTCGTCGCTGAGCGTCTCCTCACCAACCTCGAGCGCCCGCTCGAGCAGCACGAGGGCCTCGGCTGCACGCCCCTGGGCATGCACGCTGGCACCGACCATGGTTAGCGCCCGAGCGACATCGGGGTGATGGGCGTTGGTCGCCTCGAAGGTGCTCAGCGATCGGAGAGCCCGGCTCTCGGCCTCCACCGCCCGTCCATCGAACAGCTCTGCTTGGGCCAGGCTGAGGTTTGCCTGCCCGATGTACACGTCGTTGCGGGCTCCGGAGGCCTCCCAAACCTGCAGCGATTCGGTCAGGAGCTCCTTCGATTCGCGGGTTCGGCCCTGTCGCAGCAGCAGCGCACCAACGTTGGCCTTCATCGGGGCCACGGAGGGGTGCCGCGGCCCGTGTGTTCGCTCCTGCAGCTCGATCGCGCGCTCGAGGTTGCGCTTGGCGGCATGCGCATCTTGGCGGAGGAGGTTCACGGCAGCGAGGTTGTTGTAGATGCGGCCCATCGTAGGGTGCTCTGGGCCCGACGCAGCGCGTTGACGCTCCAGCGCGAGCTGGAACTGATCCTGCGCGTCTTCCAGACGGCCCTGCTGCACGAAGGTTGCACCCGTGACGATCGCAAGTTGAACCTGTTGCTCCACGGGGGCCCCGGCGCGGGCGACAGCGGCCCGTGCGGCATCGATCAGCTCCTGCGCTGGCTCGACGCGAGCCTGGCCGTGGCCCACCACGGCGACCAGCGCAATCCAGGCCCGAGCGGCCGTGAGGTCATCCCTGCCGGCGGACGCGGTCTGAATCGCCTCTCGAAGGAGAGGTTCCGAGCGATCCGTATTTCCGGTGGCGAGTGCGAGTTTTCCCTCCCGGAGCAGGGCTTCACCCAACACTGGCGCGTAGCCAACAACCCGGGCGCGCTGCACTGCGACCTTGGCCAGCGCAAGTCCGCGAGCGTACCGCCCAGCGTCCTCGTGGACTTTGACCCGCGCGAGAGACGCACGGAGATCGCGGATGCGTTCCCGAACATCCGGATCGTCGGGCACGGGCACGGGTGCCTTCAGGAGGTCAGTGTCGGCGCAGACGCGAACCGGAACGAGCTTCGCCGTCGCAGCCACCCCCGTCCGGATGAGCTCGGGGTCGGCGTCCGCGAGAAGCTCCGTGAGCGCATCGAATTCGTCGAGCCGCCGACCCAGACACTCCATCCGAAGATCGAGCATGCCGTCCGATTGCTCTTGGCGCACCCGCGTGGCTTCGCACGCATCGGTGTGCATCTCGACCCAGCTCGCTCGGTAGGCGTCGAGCTCGCTCGACACTGCGATCCAAGCCGCCTCCGCATACGGCTGGCCGGCGTTGGAAAAGCGAGCCTCGATCGTGCCGCGCCGCGTCTGATCCCACACCGCCACAAACCGCTGCTCCGCCCCGGCACACGGCTCAACCACCACGGGGTCCTCGTCCGAGAACCCCGCCGCCACCCCCCACCCTCCCAGCACCACCGCGGTGCCACCGACCCCCGCCAGCGCAGCAAACCGCGGACGCCGCAGCGCCGAAGCACGCTCGAGCGCGTCCAAGAGGGTCTGCATGCTCGAGTAGCGATTGTCAGGGTCGGCCGCCAACCCCTTGACCACGATCGCCCGGATGCGGCCCGGCACCTTCACGTGGGAAGGAGGCGCAGGAACGTCCGCTTGATCGATGAGCGCGAGGATGGCCTGCGCCCCCTCCGCAGCGAAGGGGCGGTGACCGTACAGCGACTCGTAGAGCGTGACGCAAAAGCTGAACTGATCGGTCCGGCCATCGACCGCCATCCCGCGGTGTTGCTCCGGTGCCATGTACGCAGGCGTCCCCGCGAGCCGGCTTCGAACGCCCGCCCGGGGCGTGGCGGGGCCTTGCTCGCTCCACGAGGTGTGGCCTTCGTCCAACTCGAACTCGCGGGCCAATCCGAAGTCCATGACGTGCACGCGTCCATCTCGGGCGAGCATGACGTTGTCCGGTTTGAAGTCGCGGTGGACCAGCCCGGCACCATGCGCGGCGGCCAAACCTGCACCGGCTTGAACCATCAGCTTCACCACAGCCCGCCATGGCATCGGCTCCCGGGCGAGACGGCTGGTGAGCGTCTCCCCATCGACGAACTCCATGGCGACGACGATGCGACCGTCATGCACCGCGACGTCATGCACCGCGATCACGTTGGGGTGACTCAGCCGGGCGAGCGCCCGAGCCTCTGCCATCAACCGCTCTTGACCGCGCTTGCGCTTGGAAGGATCGCTGCTCGCTTTGCGCAACAGCTTGATCGCAACTTTGCGATCCAGCTTGGGATCGTACGCCGCGTAGACCACCCCCATGCCCCCAGCACCGAGGCGATACAGCACCACGTACCGGCCAAGGACTTCGTCCGGCGGGAGAAAGCCTGAGGGGATCGACTCACCACTGCCGCGCAACGGGACGACGCTATCCCCGCGATCGCTGTGGGTCGGGTCAGACACGGAGAACGCAAGCATGCCCGGCGCAAGGGCGCGCGAGAAGGTGTCGCCATGGTCAGTGTCCCCGGCCGGCATGGCCAAAGAGGTTTCAGCCAGTGCAACCGTTGGCGCCACGCCCTCGAGGACAGGGGCTCGGACGCAAGCCCCTGAGATCGCGTCCCTCCGACCCAGGCGCACCCCTTGCTCAACGGCCGAAGCATGCTGACCCACACCCTCGTCGTCGCCCTGACCGCGCTTTCCCCGACCCCCGACACCGCCGCCGTCTCCCCCTCGTGCGAAGTCCGTCTCACCGATGTGCAGGAGGCCCAGGACTCTCTGGGCGGCCTGCATCACTCCGAGCGCCTTCTCCGTCGAAGGTTCGCCCGCGCCCATACACGGGCAGAACGCCGGGCGATCGAGCGCGTGCTCCTGCCGATCGCCAACCAGGCTCGGGCTCTAGAAGGCGAGCTGGACCTCCGGGAACGGGCCTATATTCGGTGCGTAGAGGCACAACTCGATGCTCGCGCCGGACGGGCGACCCGGGGCCTCTGAGGTGCGACATGTCGGGCAGTGGTGCGAGTGACCCCGGGGCATTTGTTTCCGTGACCCCCTGGGGGTACACGTGCCCCGTGCTGGACGCGGTTCTTCCTGCGCTGACCGAGGTCGCGCGCGCCGTGCAGAAGCGCGCCGTGCTCGAGGAGAAGCTCCAGACGCTCGTCGACGGCACCGCCAAGCTCTTTGGTGCAACCCATGCCTCGGTTCGGCTCATGCACCCCAGCCACAGTCACCTGGTGGCCGCGTGTCGCTCGGGCCCTTCGTTGCACCCTGGTCTCGGCGCAGAGTTTCGCAGTGGCGAGGGCCTCGTCGGATGGGTGGTGGAGCACTCGACTCCGCTCCGACTCGACGACCCGACCGGGGACCCGCGCTTCGTCGCCAAGCCCGGCTTCACGGGGATGGGCTGTTTTCTAGGGGCCCCGCTGCTCTCGACCCACGCCTGTCTTGGAGCGCTCAGCGTCGTCCGCTGGGACAAGCCGTTCTCGGAGACCGAGGAGCAGCTGCTCGAGTTGGTCGCAGCGATCTGTGCCCCTCCGCTCGAGATCGCCCGCCTGTCTCGGCTCACCAAGCTCGACCCGCTCACCGGCGCGCTCAACCGGCGTGGCCTCGAAGAGGGGTACCGGCCCGAGACGCCGTCGACGGACAAGCCCTTGGCGGTCCTCATGGTCGACATCGACCACTTCAAGGCGATCAATGACACGCACGGCCACGTCGTCGGCGACGTCGTGCTTCGCAGGGTCGCCCGTCAGCTCTCTGGGGTGCTCCGAACCTCCGACGCCATCGTCCGCTACGGCGGCGAGGAGTTCCTCTTGTTGCTTTCCGAGGTCACGCTGTCTCAGGCCGAGCGAGTGGCCGAGCGCGCGCGCACGGCGATTGAGGCACAGGTCATTCGAGTGGGTGGCGCGACGATGAATGTCACCGTCTCGATGGGGCTCGAGGCCCAGCGCGAGGGCGAGGCGCTCAGCGCTGCGGTCGAACGTGCCGATGCTGCACTCTACCAAGCCAAACGTGACGGTCGTAATCGCGTCGTCAAGGCTTCGGGCGGAGCAGACGCGTAGACAGCTTCGGAGCGGTAGACGTCGGCGTCGCGGCGGCCCTACCGGGCCAAGGAGGCCCGCATCGTCTCCATCAAGCCCGAAGCGACGTGGCCCCAGGTGCACTGCGTCTCGATTCGAGCCCGCGCCGCCGCACCCATTCGGGCCCGAACCTCGGGCTGCGTCAGGAGTTCATGCAGGGCATCCGCCAGCGCGGCGGGGTCGGAGGGCTCGACGAGCAGTCCGGTGGCGCCGTGCACGATGGCATCCGGAACGCCCCCGGCTCGGGCCCCAACCACCGCCGTCTCGCAGGCACCAGCCTCCAAGAAGACCAAGCCAAAGCCCTCCACATCGGGAGGCTCGCTGCGCGCGGGCATGCAGAACACGTCCGCGGCCGTCATGCAGTTGGCCATGTCGGCATCGGGCACGCGACCCAAAAAACGCACCGTATCCTGCAGTCCGAGATCCTGGATCCGGGCCTCGAGACGTCCGCGATCCGGACCGCTGCCACCGATCGCGTACCTCAAACCGGGGATTCGCTCGCGGAGTCGAGCCACCGCCTCGAGTGTGGTGTCGATGCCTTTGCGCGGCACCAACCGACAGACGGTGGTGACCAGCGGGCCATCTCCCAGGCGATGCTCCGCCCGAAACGCGGCCCCGTCGGCAACTCGGAACGCGTCCGCATCAACCCCGTTGGGCGCGACGCGGATCGCCTGGGGAGACACTCCGGCACGCTCGAGCAAACCGCCGGTGTACCTGCTGACCGGCATGAGCATGTCGGCCTTTCTCAGCATGGCGTCACGGGCCGCGGCGTATCCAGAACCGACAGCGGGAACCCGTTCGACGACGTTGAGCAGCAACTCACGCCCATGCGCCGCGACGAACACCCGCCGCACGTGGCCTCGTTGGCGCAGCCAAAGGCCGGCCGGCAGCGTGTACCACTGGGCATGAAACACCGCGTCGAAGCCCTGCTTTGCGATCCCAGCCCCCGAGCGGAGCGTCGCAAACACCATCCGGTCCGAGGACACCGGGAGTCGATGCACCGGGTACGCCAGCTCGGTGTCCACCGCCTCGCACCCCTCGTCCGCAGGCGCGACCATCTCAAAGCGATCGCACGAAGCTGCAAAGCGCCGCCCAAGCTCGGCGCAATACGTCTGGATCCCGCCCGTTTGCGGCGGGAAGTCCTGCGTGATCATCAACAGGCGCATCTACTTCTTGTTGGCTTTGCGCTGCGCGCCCGCGAGCTTCCGCTTGAGTGCTCGCTCAGCGACCGTGCCTTCGGCGAGGTTGACCGCCCGGTCATACGACGTCACCGCGGTGGCGTGCTTTCCCAGCGCGGTCAAGCAGTCGCCGCGAAGCTCCCAGCCCGATGGCAATCGCTCGTCCAGCTCGACCGCCTTGTCCGCGCTCGTGCAAGCCGCCCCCGGTCGCTCCCCAACCAACTCGATTCCTCCGCGCAGGACCCACGCGCGTGGACTCACCGGGGCGCGAAGGGTGAGCCCGCGGCCAACGGTCGCTGCGGCCTTCGGCTGCCCGAGGTCCGTCCACAGGCCGGCAACGAACGGTGCCGTATCGAGAAGCGCGCCAACCGGAAGGTCCGGCTCCCGCACCATCTTTCGCCAGCCCTTGTAGGCGAGACTCGCGGCACGACGCTTCTGTCGCCCGGCCAGCTCGACCCGCGCGTCAACCACGTACAGGCGCCCGTCCAGCGTCCGAAGCGTCCTCCGAATGCCGTCCCGCAGGGTGGCCTTTGCCAACCGCAACTCGCCCAGCGCCAGCAAGCTCGTGGCGTAGAGTCCCCGGATCTCGACATTGCGAGGGTCTGAGACAACGAGTGCTTCGAGTCGGGCCCGGGCCTGCTGCAGTGCCTGAGGGTTGCGACGAGCCAGCTCGTAGCGCGCCCACTCGAGTTCGAGCTGCGCAGGATCGGCGCCGCGTGTTGCTGCCTCAGTCAACCAACCCAGCACCCCTTCGTCGACTGGGGTTCCGCGCAGCGACGCATCGGTCGACGACGCACGAGCCAGATCCAGGAGTGGCCCAGGTCCGAGCGAGACATCGGACGCCAGTGGCAGCAGCACCTCCCGTGCCTCGCGCGCCCGTGCGAGCTGGACGAGGAAGGTCCCGTACGCTGCGCGATAGATGCCGAGCTTGGGCGGCGTCTGTGCGGCGATCCGGAAGTGTTTGAGGGCGACCGCAGCGTCCTCGGGCGTATCGAAGATGCGAGTCGCGTACTCCTGTGCGAGCCGGAACGAAGCCTCCGCCGGAGCCGCTTCGCGAGCGATCGCTCGCTCCAGGGCGGCGACGGCCTCCTCGAGCGCGTCGGCGTCGGGAGACTTCGGATCGAGAGCGACCAGCCGCGCCTCGGCCAGGCCGGTCCACACCCGGTAGGTCCACGGGTGAGCATCCGCCAGCGCTTCGAGTTCTTTGAGTGCCGCGGGCCGAGACTCGTCGGCCGCCGTTGCGACCCGGGCGGATGCAACGGCGAGGTCTGGACGATCCGGTAGCCGCTGACGGGCAAACTCCACCCAGGGGCGAGCTTCATCGTGCCGATGCTGTTCCACCAGAGCCAACGCCTGCAGGTGACCCACGCGGGGGATGGTCTGCGGCATGGCCTCCAGGGCGGCCAAGGCCTCCTGGCTGCGCCCTCGTGCCAGCGCCTCCCATGCATCCACGACACCGTCGGCTTGGGAGCCCAGGTGGACGCCCTTGCGCAGCGACTCAACGCGGTCGACCTGGCCATAGCTCAGCAGCCCTTCGAGAACATGAAGGCGTGCGTCGTTGTCCGCAGGGGACAGCGCTCGCCATGCATCGCTCAACGCTTCGACGCCATCATCGGGCTCGCCCTCGTGGAGCTGGGCCAGCCCTTTGGTGATGGACAGTCGCGCGACATCCGGACCTCGTACGGCACCGTCGAGTGCATCGACGAGCTCGAGCGCACCCACGACCGACTCGGCCTTGAGCACCTTGAAGAACGCTTCGTCGACCGAAAGCCCGGTGTCCTCGGGGGCGAGCGCGCGAGCCTCGGCGGTCCGCGACAACGCGAGCTCCAGGTCGCCACGGCGTGCCACGAGGGTTGCCAATGCCCGCAGGTTGGAGGCGGAGGGGGTCTCTTCTAGCGAGGACTCGAGCTGTGCGACCGCGGCGTCTTCCATCGCGACGTCGTACGGGTGACCCAATGCGACGACGGCCTGAAGCCACGCCGCATCCGCCCGCACCCAAGGGTCCTCATCAGCAAGAGCGCCCTCGTACGCACGGCGCGCTTGGTCGAAGTCTCCTTCGAGTGCCGCCAACATGCCTTCGCACAAGGCACCCTCGGGTCTCCCAGCCTCCCGGGCTTGCGCGAGCGCGGCCCGGGCCTCGTCCACCTCGACCACGCCACGAATGTGGAGGTGGGTGACTACCAGCGCAATGCGGCCGAGCGTTGCCGGATGGTTGGGCGCGACGTCGAGGTTGGTGGCCAAGACCGCCCGCGCCGCCTCGAGCTTCGCTGCCGAGGACGCGGCCAACGGCGCTTGTGCGGCGGCAAGTCCCTGTTCGATCCGGCGGTTCTCGGCGAACTCCTTGACCCCAAACGCCACCGCCACCAGCAACAGCACCACCGCCGCCAGCAACAACACGCGGTTGCGAACCTTGGCCCTACGAGACGCCTTCTCTGCGCGCTCGTGCAGATGCCGCCGCTCCGACGCCTGGTCGGCGTCGTGCTGCTGCTTGTTGTGGATCTCCTCCACCAAGCTCTGCCGGGTGAAGGTGTCCGATGCCGAGGGGGCCGACACGGAGGGCATGGTAGGTCCTCCGGGACCTCAACTGAACCAGAACTGGGCGTTTTCGTGCCCGCTCGGTGGCATTTCGCGTTTACCCGCTGCCCAGGAGGCGCGCCAGGTCACCACGGTGCGCCAAAGCGAGCCCATCCATCGTCCAGGCGACACCACAGTGCAGCAGGACCCCGCCGTAGATCGACCGAGTTCGCAGCGCGAGCGTGCCCAGCACGATGCCTGCCATGACGGATCCGAGCGTCTCGGGGAGCGCCTTTCCGAAATGGATCATCGTGTAGGGCACCAGCGATACGAAGATCGCGGCCGAGCCCAGAGAACGTGCGAGGGTGAAGAGCAAGAAGCCCCGGAAGAAGAACTCCAGCGCGGCAAACTGGAACCCGTAGGCGGCCTCCCACAGGACCAGCCGCGACCAGGTCTGTGCGGCGTGCGGATAGCGGGGGTAGCGGTCCACAAACACCGACGAGTCCGCGGCAAGGACAACAACCGGCACCATCACCACCAACAACGCCGCGTAGAGCCCCCAGGTACGCCGGCTGCGGCGGAGCCGGAGCCCTGAGTCTGCGACCCGATCGCCGAGCAGCCGCAGGCAGATGCACGGCAGCAGCACGTAGTTGAACGCCTTGAACAGCGACCAATACAGCCACGGGCCCAGATGACGGTCGGGGAATCCCTCGAAAACCGCCCGCAGGTGCTCATCCGCGAACTTCGGCGAACCGAGATAGATCGGCAAGATCAGGCACAACGTGGCGGTCAGCAGCACCCAGATCACCCGATGCTCGGGGAGCGGCCGGTCGAGCATGTCGGCGTCGATCGCTCTCCACTGGTCGATCGTGAGCTTGCGGATCCAATGTGCCATCACCGAGGAACGCCCGGGGTTTACCATCGGCCGCGATGATGCGTACGGCCCCTTGCGCGCTCCTTGTAATGTTCGTTGGCTGCTCTTCGACGAGCGCCGCGGACACCGACACCGACACCGACACCGACAGCAGCACGGGTAGCGAAGAAAGCGGCACCGCCGCCGAGTCCTCCTCGACCGGCACGCCGCTGGTCTGCGAAGCCGACACCACGATTCCAGCGGGTGCAGCAATCGATCCCAACGGCACCATCGATCCGCTCGAGTGGGCCGGAGCCGCCGTGGTCGCCATCCCCGTGCAAGCCACCGAGGTCAACGTGATCCTCTCCCACGACGGCGAGAACCTGAACGTCGGCTTTCAGCCGCTGGCCGAAGGCGGCCTCATCATCTTCCCCGAGCTCTACATCGACCCGATGAATGACAAGTCGGTGATGTTCGGCGCCGACGACTGGTGGTTTCACACCGACGACCAGGAGTGCGGAGCCCAGGGCATGCTCGATGCGTGGTCCGAATGCGTCGACGACAACCCGGACTGGGAGAGCACGCCCGGGTTGGTCGGCCCCGCCAACGCGGTGGAGTACTCGATTCCGTTCGCGTTGCTTGGAATCGACCTTTCGACCAGCTGCGAGATCGGCCTCGCGGTGCGGGTGACCAACACCCAGACCGTCGCCGAGATCTGGCCTGCCGAGTCGGACCGCAACGAGCCCGTCACCTGGGCCACGGTGGCGCTCGACACCGACTTCTAGCTGCGATCGTCAGCCAGGCTCGGGCACGTAGCCTTCGAGGTAGCGCCGAAGCATGAGCTTGGTCTCCGCCAGCATCTCGAGCCCTACCTCTTTGGACTCATTGGCGATCACGAGCATGCTCATCGCGAACGTATAGACCAGCGTCCGCGCGACGCGGTGGCTCCGTGCAGGGGAAAGGTCCGGTGCCCAGGCGCTGAGCAGCAGCCCGACGATCTGGATGAAGCCCTGCATCTGGGCGGTGTCTTCCTCCTCGAACTCTCGGTAGAGCTCGAAGTTGCGGACCATCGCGCGCATCATCACCGAGCTCTGGTGCAGCTCGAAATACAGGTCGCAGATCTTCTCGAGAAGCTCCGGCCACGGCTGGTCCGTGCCCGGGAGCATCAGGGACGCGAAGGTGGTCCCACTCGCCTCGATCGCGCGCCGGGCAACCTCTCGGAACACCGCCTTCTTGTTGGGGAAGAACTGGTACACCGACCCGATCGAGGTGCCAGCGGTCGCAGCGATCCCCTCCATCGTGGTCGAGTCGAATCCGAACTCGGCAAACGAATCGGCCGCGGCGTCAACGATGGAATCGTGACGGCGCCGACTGCGCTCCTGCTGCGGCTGTTTTCGGGGGGTGACCTTTTTCCCCCGTTTTTTCGTGGCCTTACTCGTCACCGCTTGACGAATTTGAGGCTCTCCTCATGTTTTGTCAAACATGAGGACGTCCTCAGCTTTAGCGAACCCCGCGTCCCTGCCCGGACCCCGCGGACTCCCCTACTTTGGCTCGTACTTCGACGTCGTGTCGGATCGCTTGGGCCTGTTCACCGACGGGCGCGATCGCTTCGGCGACTTGGTTCGCTACCGCTTCGGCCCATTCCGGTTCGTGGTGTTCAACGACCCCGACGCGATTCAACACGCGTTCGTGCGGCACCACAGCCGCTACATAAAAAGCCGCTCGTATGACGGCCTGCGCTTGGTGATGGGCAACGGTCTTGTCACCTCGGAGGGCGACTTCTGGAAGCGGCAGCGCAAGCTGAGCCAGCCCGCGTTTCACCGCAAGCGGTTGGCACAACTGACCGCCACGATGGGACGTCTGACCGAAGACCTCGCCGACGAATGGTCCGCCATGCATGGCAAGACCATCGACCTTCACGACGCCATGATGCGACTGACGCTGCGCATCGTGGGGCACACCCTGTTCTCGACTGATCTCTCCACCGAAGCCGGCCGCCTTGGCCCCGCGATCACCACCGCGTTGCAGCGAGCCAACGAGGAAGCGGTCAGCGCGATTCGCCTGCCGATGTGGGTGCCCACGCCCAGTAACCTTCGCTTTCGCGGGGCGCAGCGGATCCTCGACGAAGCCATCGGCAGCATCATCGCAGAGCGACGCGCCAACCCCCACGACCGCGGCGACCTGCTCTCGATGCTGATGTCGGTGGAAGACGAACTCACCCGCGAGCAGATGACCGACCAGCAGCTGCGCGACGAGGTCCTCACTCTGTTCTTGGCCGGGCACGAGACCATCGCCACCCACATGAGCTGGAACTTCAAGCTCTTGACCGAGAATCCGAAGTGGGCCGGAGCCGTACGCGAAGAGGCCAACGCCGTCCTCGGTGGCCGCACGCCCACGATGGATGACTTGCCCAAGCTCGAAGTCGCCGGCCGCGTCATCTCGGAGTCCATGCGGCTGTACCCGCCGGTATGGATCTTCGAGCGCACCGCCGTTGAGGATGACGAGGTCCTCGGTCGTGCGATCGAGCGCGACACCATCATCGCCGCCTGCCCCTGGACCCTGCACCGCCACCCCGCCCTGTGGACGGATCCGCTCCGCTTCGACCCCGACCGCTTCCTCCCCGAACGCAGCAAGGACCGCCACCGCTACGCGTACATCCCGTTTGGCGCCGGCCCGCGGATCTGCATCGGCAACAACTTCGCGCTGATGGAGGCGAAGATCATCCTCACCACCCTGATTCAGCGGTTCGCCATCCAGGTGCACAGCCCGGAGCAGGTGGGTATGGATCCCGGGATCACGCTTCGCCCCAAGGGTGGGTTGCCCGGGACGATTCGCGTGATGTCGTGATCGAGTTCAGCAGCGCAGACCGAGGTCGTAGCTGACGCACATGTCCTGCAGTGGCATGTCGACCCGGACGAACGCCCGGCCGGTGTCATCGTTTCCAGAATTGCAGTCGATCTCGGTCACGACCAACTCCGTCTGCTCGGAACAGCACCCCGCCAGCCCGTCCGGGGACGTTGCAGCCTCCGAGTTCTCGGGACATGTCACCGTTGGATTCTCCGGCTCGTCACACAAGAAGAACTGACACACCCGAACCGGGATGTTGGTGTCCATTTCGTACGCCATGTCGACCTGACCGATGATCGTGTCGTCGCAGCGATAGGTGAACCAATCCTCGTCGCCACTTCCGCCCGGGATCCGGCCGTCCACAACTTCGAATGTGGGGTTCGAGTCGTTGAACTCCCCAAGGTCGGGCGCGTCTTCCTCGGTGTCGTTGGGCTCCGAGCGCTCTTGAGGGCAATTCTGCGGGGTCTCGCAGACATCCTCCATGCACTCCAGGACACCTTCGCAACCGCCGCGACGGTCACACGCGCAATCCAGCGTACCGAGTTCGCAACCCGGTCCCGTCGTGGAGGTGTTTGCGGACCCGCTCGACGACGAGCTGACCACGGCGTTGGTGGAGGAACTGGAGTCAGCCTCGTCGGTCGTCGAGCTGGAACTCGCGGCCACAGTCGTACCCGAGGGAGGGAGGGTTGTGCTTCCTTCGCTGCTGCTCGAACTCGAGCTCGAACCAGCGTCGGTGCCGCCGGGGTCATCGCTGCCTGCGCAGCCGAACGTCATCCCAGACAGTGCGAGTGCGGCCCACATCTGCAAGCTCTTCATCGCGAGATCCTCGCACGAACGCAGGGCGGACAACCAGCAGCGACGGAGCATTTGCGATACCGTCAGGATGGAACGCGGTGGGATTTTCGAGAGCAAAACGATGGGCGTTGGTCGGTGGCGCATGGCTGGCGACACTCGCGGGCGGCTGCACTTCAGACACGTCGTTTCTGTGCTCGGACGACGCACAGTGCGCTGGCGACGGGCAAGCAGGAACCTGCCAACCACTGGGCTTCTGCAGCTTTCCAGACCCAGTGTGTGCTTCGAACGAGCGCTACGGGGACCTCGCGCCCGAAGGTGTGGCGGGCAAGTGCGTCCCACCCGATCAAGCCGGCGGCGCGGGCACGGACGGAGTCGATACCGATGGACCGGGCACGGACACCACGGACCCCGTGGTGGAGGCAGAGTGCGGCAACGCGATCGCCGAAGGCGAAGAAGCCTGCGATGGAAGCGATCTAGCGTCGCAGACCTGTGAGAGTCAGGGGTTTGCAGGCGGCGCCCTCCAGTGCGCGTCCGACTGTACGTTCGACGCCTCGTTCTGCACCCAGTGCGGCAACGGGAGCATCGACCCCGGCGAAGAGTGTGACGGCGGCGTGCTCGGCGACGCGACAACCTGTGCCGACGTTGGACTGGGCGAGGAGAGCGAAGCACTCGGCTGCAGTGACATCTGCACCTACGACTACGGGGAATGCAGCGCGTGCGGAGACGGCATGGTCACCGCGCCCGAGACGTGCGACCCCGCTGCGGAACTCACCCAGACCTGCGGCGAGGAAGGCTTCGACTCCGGCACGGTCGCCTGCACCCCCGGCTGCGTCCTGGACACCTCCGATTGTGCGTTGTGCGGGAACGGCATGCGCGACGGAGACGAGGCCTGCGATGGAGCGGACCTGGGCACCTCGACCTGCGACAGCGAAGACTTCCAAGGTGGCGCGCTCCAGTGCGCCAACAACTGCACGTTCGACACCTCCGAGTGCTTCACCTGCGGCGACGGAACGGTCTCCGGCACCGAAGACTGTGACGGCGAGGCTTTTGACGGGCAGTCGTGCACCACGCTCGGTTTCACCGAAGGTGCGCTGTCTTGCTCGGGAACGTGCACCGTGGACGCATCCGACTGCAGCTCGTGCGGCAACGGAGCGATCGACGGCGCCGAGGCCTGCGATGGCCTCGACCTCGACAGCCAGTCGTGTGAAGGACTCGGGTTCTTCGACGGCACGCTCGACTGTTCGAGCGCCTGCACCTTCGACACAGCGAGCTGCAATGGCAACGGGTGCGGAGATGGCTCGGTCAACGGTGGCGAGGACTGCGACGGCTCAGCCCTCGGCGGCCAGTCCTGCGGCTCGCAGGGATTCGATGGCGGCGGGTTGGGCTGCAATGGCGACTGCACCTTCAACACCGGAGACTGCTTCGAGTGCGGCGATGGCAACATCGACGCTGGCGAGAACTGCGACGGCGCGGCACTCGGCGGCCAAACGTGCGGCTCGCAAGGCTTCGACGGCGGCTCACTCTCTTGCAACGGCAACTGCGATGTCGTCACATCGTCTTGTTACGAGTGCGGCGACGGAGACGTCAACGCTGGCGAGGAGTGCGACGGCTCCAACTTCGACGGCCTCACCTGCGGAACCGAAGGCTTTGACGGCGGCTCGCTGTCCTGCAATGGCAGCTGTGATCTCGTCACATCGGGTTGCTTTGTGTGCGGCGATGGAGACGTGGATACGGGCGAGGAGTGCGACGGTCTGAACCTCGACAGCCAAAGCTGCACGAGTCAGGGCTTCGATGGCGGTGTCCTCGCCTGCAATGGCAGTTGCGGTTTCAACACCGGCAGCTGCTACGTATGCGGGGACGAGAGCATCGATCCCGGCGAGACGTGCGACGGCGGCAACCTCGGCGGCCAGACCTGTACGAGCCTCGGGTTCGCCGGCGGCGTGCTCACCTGCTCCGCATCGTGCGGCCTCAATACGAGCGGTTGTTTCCAGTGTGGCAACGGCATCACCGAGCCGGGGGAAGAGTGCGACGGACCCATCCCAGGCTGCGAGCTCTGCATCGCGTGTGTCATCGAGGACGAGTTCTGCTGCGGCGGCGGCGTCCCCTGCTAGCGCGTGCTTCAGCGCTCGACCACGGCGAGCCAGCGATCGACCTCGGCGGCGAGCGAGGCATCGCGAGGACTCTGGCGTAGGCGAGCCGAAAGCGCTTCGGCCTGAGCCCGGCCGGCGACACGATCGCCATGGGCGTGCTCGAGCCGCGCCACAGAGAACATCGCCCCGGCGTAGCTCCGATTAAACGCGCCCTGCCCGAGCACGTCGAGCGCAGCGCGAGCCCGCGTGAGGTCGTCCGGCACCCCCTCGGCGTCGGGCAGCAGGGCCAACGTGCGGAGCTGGAGGTCCGCCCACAGCGGGTGTGCCGTGCCCACGACATCCGTGGCTTCGGCGGCGGCTTTCTCTAGCTGCGCCCGGCCAGCCTCCGGTTCGCCGTTGCGGGCACGAAACTCCGCGAGCGAGGCCGTCGTGCGGAGAACCATTCGTATGTCGGGCTCCGGACTCTCGCGGGAAAGGCGGGCGGCGTCTTCGAAGGCCGTGCGTGCCGCTTCGACATCGCCCAACCCATCGAGCGAAGCCCCCACGAGCTGACGGGCGCCAGCGGTCACCGGGTGTCCATCGCCCATCTTCGCTTGCGCATCGGCATGCACCGAGACCGCAAGTTCGAAGGCAGCCTCGTACCGCTCCTGGTCGAGCAGCAGGTCCACCAGGCTGGTCCGGCAGTCCAGGACGTAGGGGTGAGCCTCCCCGATCCCGCGGGCCAGCATCGCAACCCCGCTCCGCATCTTTTCTTCTGCGTCTTGTGGCCGGCCCATGTCGGCGAGTGCCCGGCCCCAGCGATACAGCGCGTCTCCGAGGTCGGGATGGTCGTCCCACAGCTCGCCATAGATCCGAGACGCGCGCTCGAACAGCGCAGCCGACTCCGCCGGGTCGACGGTGGTCAGGCCTCGATTGAATGCGAGCGCTGCGACGTTGTGCGCGTGAGGGCCATCCTCCACTTCGGCGATCTCCATCGCCGTAGCAAAGGCCTGACGGGCATCCTCCCGTCGTTCGAGGTGCAGGTAGACACCGCCGAGCTTCCGCAGCGACTCAATGCGCTCGCGTGCAGAGCTGGCCGGATCGTCTTCCATCGCAGCGGCAGACTTCTTGAAGAGCTCCGCCGCCTGCTCGTGCTGTCCCGCGTTGAAGTACACGTTGGCAAGCGCCATCCACAGATGCGCTTGCGGCTCGGGTAACCCCAAGCGCTCCGCCGCAGCTTCGCTGTGCCTCGCCCACTCGAGCGCTTCGAGCGGACGCGAGCTCTCGACCCCGATGAGCTCGGTGAGGCGTGCCGAGGCCGACATCGCGAGTTCGTGGTCCGAGAGCCCCACGGCGAACTGGTATGCCGAGATCAGCGCCTCCTCGGACGCCCCTGTGTCGCCGCGGACCAATTCCACGTCGGCCCGGGACGACGCGATCCGAGCCTGGAGCGGTTCGTAGCGAAGCTCGAGTGCGGTGGTCGCCAGTTCATCCAGGACGGCGGCCGCGTCGTCGTAGCGATCCGCAGTACGCAAGACCGCGACCTCGGCGAGTCGCGCATCAGCATCGGCCACGGCCGCGACGATTCGCGAGGGCAACACATCCGCGGGACCACCGCTGGCACAGGGGCCCGCGGATGCGGCGTGATGCACCGCGGCCTCGATACGGCCAAGCTGAGTCTCATCGGCCCCAGGCGCCGCCTCGACAAGACCTGCAAGCCAGAGGTAGCGGCGACGCAGACACGCCAGCTCCGAGTCGAGTTCGACACGACCATTGTCGCCGCGCTGGCCCTCGCACGCGGTCGCGTAGGCATCGACCAATCCGTCCATCTGGGCGCTGACCGTCTCGTCGAACGCGGGCCACTGCTCCGAACGACCGTGCGCGTTGAATGCCGCCTGCGTCGCGAGCTGACGGGAGACCGACCAGTCACCATCGCGACGGAAACGCAAAGCGTCGCATGGGTCCGAGTCCCCCAGCGTTGGAAACATCGCCACCAGAATCGCTCCAGCCGCGATCTTCCACCCGATCCATCCGGTCGCGAACACGACCGCACGCAACGGCCCCTTCGGTTTGACGGGGACTCGCAGCTCACCGAGAAGCGCGCTCATCGAGGGCCAGCGTTCCGCAGGTTTGGGCTCGAGCCCTCGGACGAGCGCGTCGACGATGCGCTTGGGCACCGCGGTCTTCTCCGGGCGAACGAGCCGCCGACCTTCCGCCGCGCGCCGCATCCCGTGCGCCGTATCGGCCGCAAAGGGACGACCACCGAACAGAGCCTGCCACAGCGCAACGCAGAAGCTGAACTGGTCCGAGCGCGGCGTGGCGGCATGCCCCCGAAGGCATTCGGGAGCCATGTACGCGGGGGTCCCTGCGATCGTGTCGGGCAGCAAGTCTCCGGTCCCCGAAGCGCTTTGCGTCGCCAACCCGAAGTCGAGAACTCGAACTCGACCATCGCCCGCCATCAGGGCGTTCGACGGCTTGAAGTCGCGGTGCACGATGCCGGCTTCGTGGGCCGCTTGCAGTCCTTCGCCCGCTTGCAGATAGGCCCGCACGATCTCAGCCCATGGCGGGCGCTCGTCGGCAACCCAATGCCCGAGCGTTGCCCCATCGACCAGCTCCATGGCGATGAAGACTTGGTCGCCATCGGTTCCAACCTCGAAGACCTCGACCACGTTCGGGTGTGAAACTGATGCAAGCGCCCGTGCTTCCCGCAGCAGGGTGTCCGGATCGAAGGGGCCCGCGGCCGGAGCGCGTCCGCCTCTGAGCACCTTGATCGCGACCGGCCTCTTCAGCCGAGGGTCGTGCCCCCGAAAGACCTGGCCCATCCCCCCCGACCCGATGCGTCCGGCGATGCGATAGCGCCCGATCTCCGAGGGGAAGCCGGAGAACAGGCGCCTCGAGAGCGATGCTCCCACCCGCGCGAGGTCTCGGTCCACACGCGGAGCGTAGCAGGCCGCAAAAGACCCGCGCACCCGAGACGCTCGCCAGTCTCGGACGGGACGACCTCAACCGGCCTGGCAGAACAAAAGTTTGGGACGACCGCTGCACACAGTGCTAGGGCTCCCGCACCGTGCGCGTCCTTTCTTCGACCGTGGGCCTGGCCGTACTCCTGATTTCCGGGACCGCGCTCGCCGCGTCCGTCCCGCGTCATGAGCCTCTGAACATCACGCTCATCGGCGACGAGGTGAACCCCCACGGGCTCACCGATGCGCAGCTCACCCAACCGGGGGACATCGTCGCGGCGCTTCAGGCTGCCGACTCTGGACTCGCGATCGCCTCACTGCTCGACGCGGAAAGCAGCTGCGTGGATGAAGGACTCGCCGCGCTGCCCGAGACCGATGTCCTCATCTACTTTGCCCACCGCGCCGCAACGTATTGCTCGGGGGCCAACGCGCAAGCTGACCTGACCGACGCAACACGAGCCGTCCTCGAGCGAGGTGGCGGTGTCCTCGTGTTCCATCACGGCCTGTACACCGGCGAGGGCAAGACACCGATTCTCCAGCTGCTCGGCGGCGTTGCCGATGAGATCTCGCTCGAGCCGTCCGGGCAACGCATCATCGCGGTCTCCTCCGAGCACTTCGTCACGACGAACGAGCTCGAGTATCCGGACCAGACCCAGTTCGAGGCACCGCGGCTCCGAATTCCGGGCGACTCGTACCCGAGCTTCACCAACGCTCCCGACGAGCGCTATCCCAACACTCGCCTTCTTCTCGATGGGCGCGAGGACCTCGAGCTGCTGTTCATGAGCGACTACGCTGGCCCTCAGATCCTCGGCTACGACCTGCGTCGTCCGAGTTGGTCTGGCCACGTCGTGTTCTATCAACCGGGCGAGTCGCAACAGCTCGCAGCCGACGACCGCGACGGGAACAACTTCCAGATCCTCGCCAACGCCATCTACTACCTGGGCACGACCCAAGACGAGCCCGACGACCCGCCGGATCCCCAAGGCTCCACGGGCGCGGCCGACTCGGGCTCCGGCGGCACATCGGGCGGACCACCTCCGGACCCGTCGGATTCAGGAACGTCGGCGGCGGGTGAGGCGACGGGGACCGCAAGCGCCGACACCGATGCGGGCGCCGTCTCCGACGACGGTGCTCAGGCTGGCTGCCACGTCGGCACACGGCCCCCCGTTTGGGCGTTCGTCTTGCCGCTGTTTCCCCTCCTCGGGCGGCGGCGACGTCGGCAGCGGGCCTGACCGGCGGCAGACCCGTTCCTTCGAGATCGCCCACCGAGCGGCCCTCAGACGTCGGTACGGACCCCGCCAGGGAAGGTGGCCCGCCGCACTTTGCGGGGAAGGAACACGCGGGTAGGATGCGCCCCCGTGTTCGTCCGTCTCCTTCATGGTGCCGTCGCACTGAGCCTCGCCTCCGAGCCCGCTGCCGACGCTCCCGCTGCCGATGCTCCCGAAGCCTCGGCAAGCCCGGCCGACGAACCGACGAAGCCCGAGTCGGATGCTCCTGCAGACGACGCTCCTGCGGCCGACACTCCTGCGGACGACGCGGCCGACACTCCTGCGGACGACGCTTCCAACGCTCCTGCGGACGACGCTTCCGACGCTCCTGCGGACGAGACCCCTCCGACGGAAGCCGCCGAACCGGATTCTCCCGCGCCCGAGGCTCCGGAAGCGCAGACCCCACCCGCGGAAGCTTCCCCGCCGACCGACGCTGCGACCCCCCCACCCGCCGCGACCGAGGCGCCTCGTCCTGTCCGCGGCCCTCCGCCTTCCGGCCGCGACAACGACATCGTTCGCAAGGCGCTCGTTGGCGGTGGAGTTGCCTCGCTCACGTTGACCGCCGGCCTCATCGCGACCAGCGCCTGGGCGTGGACCGAGCACAACCGGGCCAAGCGAGCCGTGCCGAACCTGATGGACCAAGCCCGGGTCGACGCCGAGGATCGCCAAGATCAGATGCGAACGATCGGTGCCGTGACCACCGCCGCGGCGGTTCTGTACGGGACCACCGGTGTGGTGTTGCTGCTGCTCAATGCTCGCGATCGCAAGCAACCCCGGACGGTGCTTGCACCGAACCCGGGCGGGCTGAGCCTCGTCGGCAGGTTCTAGAGCGGCGACCGGTTTGAATTCGACCCGAATGCGCCCCTGTGGCCACTTCTGGCCGCGTTGCTCGGCACTCGACGGACACTAGCCGCCAGCGTCGTCATCGCCGAGATCCTCGACGACGTCGAACGTCGTCGAGAGGCGATTCGAACGCACGCCAGCGCGCTCGGCCTCAACTTCGACGGTCCATTCGCCGACCTCGGAGAGGTCGACACCGAAGTTCACCGTCAGCTTGCCTTGCTCGACCCCGTCGAGCACAGCGGCGACCGACCCGATCGAGAAATCGCGTTCGGACACCAGATCGCAGGTCGCGACGGGCGTCGTCGGCGACTCCGCCCGGAACGCGCATGTGAACCCAGGTCGCATTCGATCCTCCTCTATCGTTTGGATGACGGTCATGGGCTCACCGTCGGTATCCCCAGCGACTTCCAGCTCCTTCTGGACCGAAACCGTGTACGTCTCCTCGACGACGCTGCCGCTCGGTGTCGTCACGAACACATGGACCCCGCTCAGGGCGCCCCACTCGTCGTCGAACGCGAAACGGGACGAGAGCGTCGCGACCCCGCCCAGCGGTAATCTCGACTCGTCGAGTACGAACACCTCACAGGCGGGGCAGTTCTCCGTACCCACGCCGAGCAGGCGCGGAGGGAACTCGTAGGTCTCACAGCCGACCAAACCGACGAGCGCGAGACCGCAAATCAAGCGGCGAGCTTGGGTGTACTGCATCTACTTGCCCAGTCCGCGCGAGTAGACCGAAACCGCGTCGATTTCTTCGGGCGTTAGCTTGCCCTTGAAGGCCTTCATCTTCGTGCCGGACTTGCCGTTGTTCACGATGTCCTTGACCTTCGACATCGACCACTTTCCCTTCCAGCCCGACTCTTTCCACGAAGGGATGTCGTGCTTCTTCGCCAACTTGGTATCCGCGGCTCCGGTGGTGCCGTGGCAGCTCTTGCACTTCTTCAAGTACAGCGCCTTGCCATCGACACCGCTGGGCGCGGGCTCCGCCTTCGGGTCGGCCTTCGGCGCGCTGGTCTTCGGCTTGTCAGCCTTGGGCTTGGCATCCGCTTTCGCGACCTCCTCCGGCTCGCCCTTCTCATCGGCGGGCTTCTCATCCGCGGCGGGCTTCTCATCCGCGGCGGGCTTCGCTTCCTCGGCGGCCGCCGGCTTTTCTTCCTCGGCAGGCGCTTCAGCTTTTGCCTCGGGCTTTTCTTCGGCCTTGGGCTCGGCGTCGGCCTTTTCGGCCTTCGCTTCCTTGGCGTCTTTCTTGGCGGCAGGCTTTGAGTCGCCGTCGCAAGCGGGCACGAGCAAGCCCAGGGTCAACGAGAGCTGGAGAAGTCGGGAGAGGCTGTTGCGTGTGTTCACGAGCGGTACGAACTCCTGCGAGCGTTTCTTACCAGAACCCGAACGTCCGACGCCGCCCGTGGTTGCAAACGGTGCGGGGAGCGCGGCGCAACTGCGCGAAGTTCGGTCGGTTTTAGGCAGCCATTTTTGCGCTGCCCGCGGTTTGGCGCACCCGCGACCACCTGCTAGTTTGCGCGCCAAGTCGGACCCGCAAGTATGCAGGCCCCTCCCATGACCCCGCGAAGCCCCACGATGGACTCCCCCGCCGCGACCGCTGATGACGTCGCCCCAGCGACTGCTGCGCTCGCGCGGGCCCCCAAAGAACTCGAGCTCCGCCCGGTCGAAGGCATGGCGCGATGGCTCGGCCGTTTCCTCCATCCCATCGCATTCCGCATGGTCAGCATGGTGGAGCAGCCGCTAGAGAACATGTCGGGACCGCTGAGCCCGGTGAAGGGCTACTTCCGGCGAGATCGACATCGCCACCCCCAGGTCGATGCGCAGACGTACCGGCTGCGCGTCACCGGCGTGGCGAACCCCCGCGAGTTCACGCTCGAAGACCTCGAAGCGCTTCCCTGGGAAAACCGCGTCCTGGTGATGGAATGCGCCGGGAACGGCAACCACATGATGGGCTCGGCCGGCCTCGTGGGTCAGGCCAAGTGGTCCGGCCCGTCGCTGCAGACCATCCTCGATGCGTGCGGCGGACCCGGCGAGTCCACGCACTTCGCCTGCCATGGCCTCGACCCGATCCCTCTGATCCGCCGCGGCTACCACTACGGCCTCTCGCTGGACGAATACACGCGGTCACGGGCGCTGTTGGCTCTACGCATGAACGGAGAGGCACTTCCGCGTCCTCGTGGCTTCCCGGTTCGCCTGGTCGTGCCCGGCGTCTATTCGATGTCCCACATCAAGTGGCTGGGCCACATCGAAGGCAAGACCAAGCCGCACAACGGCATCCACAACCGCTTCGTCTTCGTAAACAAGCGGAAGAACGCCAAGGGCAAGTGGGTGAAGGAACAGGCTCGCTGGATCGGCCTGAAGTCCATGGTCACGCGCTGCCTGCGGGACGGCGACGACTGGACGCTCACCGGTTGGGCCTGGGGCGCCGGAAAGCCGATCGCCTCGATCAAGGTCAGCGTCGACGGCGGAAAGACGTGGGACGAAGCCGAGTTGCAGCCGCCTTCCCAGCACTTCGGGAAGCCGGACGGGCTCGACGAGGACGATCTCGAGCACGCGTGGTCCGTCTGGACGTACCGATGGCGCGCACCCAAGGCGGGTGAGTACCTGATCGCCTCCCGCGCGTTCGCCGAGGATGGCGAGGCACAGCGCCTCGAGGAAGATCCCACCGTCAAGGGACACTTCAACCAGACGCGCGTAAAATGGCGCCAGGTCGACGTGCCCGGCTGACATATCGCGAGCTTCAGCAGCGGCTGATTCATGGAGCGAAAGGCGGTGGTCTCCGGTGGAATGCCGTCTCGTTCTGGGTTCAGGTGCTCGTTTACGCAGCTGAGCAGGCCTCCGAACCGGGCCAGCCGGAGATAATCCGTAGAAAATCGCCTCGCGATGCAAACTTTCGGGTTCTGGATCGTCGTTGACAACGGCGAGCGGCGAGCCCTAGCGTCGTCGCCTACCCGGAGCGCTCCTCAGATGTGGGAAATTCTCGTAATTCTTCTAAATGACGGCCTCGACCCCGGACTCATCGTTGCGATGACCGGTGTTTTGGTCGCTGGTCTCGCAGCGGTTCTTGGCATCTGGATGGAGCGTGACCAGGCCAAGCCTCCACGCTACGCCTACGCCCTTTCGGCGCTCATCCTCCTCGCCACGGTCGTCAGCGTCATGCAGTCGTACCTGGACGCCAAGGCTGGCGAGAAGATGGAGGAAGACATGGCTCGCATGCTCCTGCGCATGGACACGATCGCGGCCAACTCCGATGACCCTGCCCTCCAGGAGTTGATTGGCGCAGAACTCGCAGCCCAGAGTCGCTCCAACCCGGATGTCGTCAAGAAGCTTGCCCAGCGCGTGTCTGACGAAGGCGGCGACCCCACCGAGATGCTTGGCCGGCACATGGATGCCGCCGAGGTCGAAAGCGTGAGTCGCAAAGGCCTGATGAAGGTCAAAAAACCCAAGAAGAACGTCAAGAAGAAGCAGAAGAAGGGCAAGAAGAAGAAGGGCCAAGCCGGCAAGGGCAAAGGCAAAGGCAAAGGCAAAGGCAAAGGCAAAGGCAAAGGCAAAGGCAAGAAGGGCAAGAAGGGCAAGAAGGGCAAGGGCAAGGGCAAGGGCAAGAAGGGCAAGGGCAAGAAGGGCAAGAAGGGCAAGAAGCTCGGGCTCGACGGTCAGCCCCTCGAGCCAGGCGCCGGTGCTGGGCCGGGCAAAGGCAAAGGCAAGGGCAAAGGCAAAGGCAAAGGCAAAGGCAAAGGCAAAGGCAAAGGCAAAGGCAAAGGTGCCGGCAAAGGCAAAGGTGCCGGCAAAGGTAAAGGCGCCGGCAAGGGCAAGGGCAAGGGCAAGGGCAAGGGCAAAGGCAAGCCCGCCGGCGGAGCCTGACTCCCACCACCACCCCGCCCCAGGAGGGACCCCGGCTACGGCCGCGGGTCCCTTTTTCGTTCTTGGCCGCGCCCTTTCTAGAAGAACAACCGGCCGACGAGGGGAAGCACCCTGCGAACTCGGGCCGCGACCTCTGACTCAGGCACCGCATCCCCGGATGCGAGCGTCCAGGAACTCTCGACGCCGCGCTCAGGAACGCAGCGGATCAACCCGAAGCTATCGAGGGCCTGCAGCCGACAGACAAGAGCTTCGTCGACGGCCTGCGCAGGATCGAATCGAAGCACGAGCCGCCGCGACCAACGTTTGTCTCGCGTCTCACGGACATGACGGATCCACAGCCTGTGGACGCCGCGCCCGGAGACAAAACCGAGGTAGCTCAACAGCATCAGCGGCCCCCAGAACTGGATCTGCATCGCCACGAAGATGCCTCCGTGCACGAACACGCCAATGCCCAGCGCAACCCGCCGACTCACCCGCAGCGGCATCATGAACGCGAACGCCAGCTCCCACCACAACGTCACCAACGTGAGGAACGCCAGCACGGGCGCGACGCTCGAAAGCACGGGCTCGGCCACCGGATAGAACCGTGAGTACGTCGGGTTCGCGAGAGCAAACCAGAGCGCGGTCCCCTCGTGGTAGTCGCTGCCGTAGAACTTCGAGACCCCCGTCGTGAGGTAGATGAGCGCAACCTGAAACTGCAGCAGTCGAACCGGCCACGACTCCATCAACGCCGGCTTTGCTCGGAACGCACGGCCCCCGGCGCGGATCCGGTCCCGAATCGCATCGATCGACCATGCGCGACCGCAAGGCATCAGAAGCAAGTAGAACAGCCAGATCCGTGCGACAGAATCCGCGCCGTAGAGCACCGCGGGGTTTCGGACGTGGGTCGATGCGAGGATGACGAACGCGACGAATCCGGCCCATCGTGTGAACAGCCCGACGGTGAAGAGCAGCGCACAAGCGCCGCCGACGAGCAGCAGTGCCGCGATCGCCATCGGCTGGTCGATGGTGTGAAAGATGGACCAGTGCCACGGGTCCATCAGGGCCTCTGCCGCGTCGGAGGGAAGCCAGCCTTCATCACTGAGGACCGCTTCTGCCACCGCGATGCGCTCGAGCAGCATCCACGTCACGATCACGCCGACACCGATCCGCATCAGAGCCAGGGGCCGAACGTCTGTGTCCCCGAAGAAGAAGCGTCTCCACCACGCGGCGATCATCGGGCCTCCGACCGCACAGCATTCGAGGTGACCGGGCCGGCCCACAACACCTCGGTCCTCCACTCGATCGACTCGGGGTCTTCGCCGGGCTGGTGGATGGGTCGCACCACGCAAAGAAACTGGACGCCGACGTAGTCAACGCCGCGTTGCTCAGCCGCGAGCGATCCGTGAAACTTGGCGTAGGACGCCCGAAGAAACATCGCCCGTGACGAATCCGATCGAGACCAGCCGCACGGCGGGTTGCCGATCATCTGCGTTTGGTCGGTCAGCTCGCCGTCCTCGGTCGTGTGAAGCGGATCAGGATCGACGATCGGCTGCCCGGCAATGTCGAACCCGGTGATGCCTCGAACTTCGATGCGCCCGGTCTCGTGCGGAGCATTGGGCCCGAACAAGACCCATTGCTGGAACAAGGCAGCCACTCGAACATAGCCCGCGAGGAATCCGCGGACCCGGCCAGATCCGTCGACGACGTCGGCCACTTCGTGCATTCGAGTCCACCCATCGCCGTCCGCGGGCTCCTGGTCTCGGGGACGGAGCTGGACCATCCCGAAGTTCCACCACAGCAACGCGATGACGTGGACAGCGGCAAACGCCGTGATGGCGATCCGCCGCGCGCGGCCAGGGATGGGCACTACGAAAACATACACGCCCCCCTCGCAGCCGAAAAGCCGGTCTTGTGAGCTCAACCGCGCAGCGGGTAGACCAGGTTCTTGCAGCCAGCGGCCACGCACGCCTGCCGAACCCCGTCCACCAGCGAAGGCGTCACCACGAACTTGCGGTCTTTGTAGACACGGAACGGATATCGCTCGCGGAGGGTCACGTACCGGGCTCGCTCGACGTCCCGGATCCCAGCGGACAGCAGCGGGGCGAAAGGGTCGTTGCTCTTCTCCTCCCGGACATCGAGCGCCGCGACATCCGTCGCAAACGAAGCCAGCATCAGCGGGGAGCCATCCTGGGCCTGACACGCGGCGGACCACGCCGCGTCGGTCGCATCCGACTGGGACTCCAGCACGGACACAGTGTCGCCTTCGTGTGGAATCGAGAACCGCATCGGCCCCACGATGCCGCGCTGGACTCGCTCCACGTGCACGCCTTCGAGTTCGTGAAGACGGATGAAGAGTGTCTCGGCGTCGTAGGAGGCGAAGCGGTACACCATGCCGCGCAGCGCCTCCGTGCCCGAGGCGACCTCCCCCTTGGTGTCGAGGTCGACCAGCTTGTGGGACCAAACGCTCGCGGTCTGAGTTAGGTCGATCACGACCCGAAGGTAGGCGCCCGAGCCATCGAGCTTCGTCAGCTCGACGCGGAAGCTCGCCTGGGACGATTCGGGCTCGTGCCGACGCAGCAGAACCCGGTGCTCGTCCACGGGGGCGAGCGTGAGGGTTTGGAGGAGCTCGAAGTAGCGGCGCTTCGCGGCCATCCGAGCAAAGACCTCCGCCTCGTCTCGCTTGGCGTCGAGGGCAGCCTGGTCCTCATAGCCACGCAGTGCCTGCTCCCCCACCCCCCGGTCGGCCAACGGCCGCGTGAAACTGGCCATGTTGGGCAGGCCCGACCGCGAGTCGAGATACACCCCATCGTACAGGCCATGGTGGGCCTGAGCCCCAAGCGCGCGGAGCGTGCCCTCGAGCTGTCGTCGCTCGGGAAACGTCTTGTTGAGGCGCGCGGCCCGAATCGCCCGGCCGAGCATGCCGAGGTAGGTCGAAGAGACCGGCTCGAGCAGGTGCTGAGTGTGCAGCGCGACGAGAGCCACGGGCTGCTAGGTGCCTTCGGTCGGAGGAGTCTCGCCACGCTGGGCGCGGTTCTTGAGCGCCTTGGCGATGGCCTTCTCGAACCGCTCTTCCTCGATCTGCTTGGAGAACGCGATGTTGTCGTCGAGGACCTTGGTGGTGGTCTCGTCGAAGGTGTCGAGGTCGCCCAGCAGGTCGTCCAGGTTCTTGCGGAAGAACACCTGGGTCTCGCTGACGAACTGGGTCGTGGCGTTCATCGACTCGGTCATCACATCGAGGCTCTTCTTGAGCTCGAGCATGACGACCGACGCATCCGCGGCGGTTCCGATCGCCTGGATTTGGGCGGAGGCCATGTCCAGCTTGATCGACGCAGCCGTCGTGTATTGGCCGATATCCTGGCCGAGGTTGCGGATCGTCTGGACCAACTTGCGCGTGTTGTTTTTCAGGCTCGCGTAGCGGTCCTCTGCGGAGGAGTACAGCTGCAGGTTGGCCGAGTGCTTGGCCAGCTGAGCGCGCGCCTTGTCCTGCTGGCCCTCGAGTTCGCGTGCATCGACGCTCCCGGCTTCGATCGTCTGCATCTCGGCGTCGATCCGATCGATCAGCGCCTTGAGCTCGAGCACATGGTCGGCGGCGACCGACTCGTTCGTGGCCATCTCGACGATCTTCTCGTTGATGCGGTCGATCTCCGTGTAGAGGTCTTGCTCGCTCTGTTTGAGCGTGTCGACGTACTCCGCCGCCTCTTTCACCCGCGTGGCGCTGATCTGATACTGCTGTTTGAGCAGCTCCTCGATCGAGCGCTGGGAAATCGCGATGTTCTTGAGCCCTGGCAGGTGGCTGAGCATCTCTTTCATCCCCGCCCAAAAGCCGCCCTTGGTCGCGGTCCCGTCGATGTAGTCGCCGAACTTGCGAAGCTTGCCGACTTCCTCCGCGAGCGATTTCTGAATCTCGACGTTCCGCTCGCGGAGCCCCTTGAGCTCCTCGACCTTGACGTTCTGGACGGATCGCTCTTCGTGGATGTTCTCCTCGAGCGACTTGACCGAGATGCCTTCGCCGCTATAGGCGACGTCCTTTTGCAGAATGTCGAGGTTGAGCTTCTCGCCGGCCATGGCCGCCACAACTTACACAGCGCCTGGGGTCCGTGTCGCGGGACAACGCGCCCTTTCCGCTACACACCGCGCGGAGCCCCTCCGGCTCGATGGCGGACTTTTCCTTTTGATCTTGGTGATTTGGGCAGAAGAGGTTCTTTTTCCCCGAGAAATCCGAAAGGAAACAGCGCCGCAGCGACAACAAACAAATGCGTGGCGCGCCCCTCCGTCCACTTCGGGTCACCAGACCCCGACCCCGCACCGCCCGATGTCGAGCAGGTGTACCGGGCGCACGTGGGCTACGTCTTCCGGCTGATCCAACGATTTGGAATCGGGCGAGACGAGGTCGAGGACGCCACGCAGGAGGTTTTCATCATCGTGCACCGCCGACTGCCCGACTTCGACCCGCGCCGCGGCGCGATGAAGACCTGGCTCTTTGCGATTGCGCGCGGCGTCGCGGCCAACCGCCGCCGCGGCAAGGCCCGTCGGCTCCGAGTCGTCGTCAATGGGGAGGCCTCAGACCGGGACGCTCGACCCAGCCCAGAACAACAGATGCGTCAACGCGAGACGCTCGAACGGGTCGGCCACTTTCTCACCACCCTGCCACCGCACCAACGCGAAGTGTTCGAGCTGATCGACATCGAGGGCATGCGGGGACCCGAGGTCAGCGAGACCCTCGGTATCAACATCAACACCATCTACACCCGCCTCCGGCTCGCACGGCAGGCGTTCAAACGGTTCGCGGGCACACTGGGCCCGGACGTGGAACGGGGGGCCTCCACATGAACGACGCATGGGATCCGATCGAAGACCTCGAACCTCTCGATCACAACTCGCTGGACCTGCTCGCCGCGTATCGCGACGCCGCCGGACCCTCGGAGGATGCCGAGGCGCGAATGCTTGCGGGTCTTCGCTCGCGCCTGAGCAGCGAGTCCAGCGCTGATGCTCCGGCAACTGCGGTCCCGGGCGAGACGGGAGCCGCACCACGCGAGCCAACCACTTCCTCGAACGCCCGCACCTTCGCAATTGCGGCCGTCGCATTCGCGGCAGGCATCGCCCTCACCGTTTCCCTCGGTCGTCCCGGCGGACCACAGGACCCAGAGTCTGCTGCGAGTGGCGATTCAGGCGAGAGTGCGGGCCACAACGCGGGCCAGGTGGTTGCTCGCGACTCGGCAGGGCTGCCGGGCCCTGTTCGCGCCGAATCCGACGCTCCAGGGTCCACGCTCCGCTCCACATCAGGCACCGTCGAGCCCATGGACGAGCGGCCGTGGCCTCTGTCCGTCGCAGACCTCAGCAAGCCCCGAGAGTCTCAGCCAGGCCTTCAGCCAGCGGTCCAGAGCCCCAACGAAATCAACCCGGCGGACGGTCCGGCACCGCTCGGCGCCGGCCCGACCCGCCAAGGCGAGGGGAATGACGATCCGTCCCGCCCCCGGGGTCGCAGCGCAGATGACGGTTTCGGCGGGAGCAGAGACGGTGCAACCGCATCCCGCAGCCCGCTTCGCGGAGGTCCCGACCCGTCAGCATCCGGAAGAGGAACCGCGATTCAGGGGGCATGGGCGCCATCGGTCAGCGGTGCCCCGGCGGGTGCTGGCATCGGCTCCGCGGCGCGGAATCCAGCCGTAGCCGGACCGTCCCCCGCGGCCCCCGGCTCCGGCTCCGGCTCGTCAAACGCAGGCGACGATGGTCCATCGGACAAGCCCTCGAGCGAGCCCCCGCCCGCCGACGAGCCGCCTCCCCCCGACGAGCCCGAGCCGGATCCGGAAGAGGACCCGGAGGACGAGCAGTCGCTCGACGAGCGCTGTGCCGAAGAGTTCGACGCCTGTTCCGCAGACGCCGACACGTTCTGTGAATCCGGCTACCCCGGGTGCGAATCGGTTCACGAGTTCTGCTTCATGCGCAGCATGATGTGCCTCGACGAGGACAACGGATTCCCCCACCCAGAGTATCCGCCCGAGGAACCAGAGCCCGACGACTGCGACATGGACTACAGCATCTGCATGATGGAAGCGGACGCGGTGTGCATGCTCGAGAAGATGGTGCCCGAAGAGTGCGAGCAGATGATCTGGCACTGCGATGAAATGATGGCGATGTGCTACGGCGAGCCTCCGCCCGAGCCGTGGTGGTAGCAACTCCCGCACGTCCATCCAGCCCCCAGGCCTCGCCTCGGGGGCTTTTTTTTTTCCTCCGAGCGAACTTCCGCATTCCGGCCCCTCAAACAAAGCCGAAGAAAAATAGATTGCCGGAGACGGAACGAAGGGACCGAGCACAACAACTCAGACGAAGGCTGCCGACGCCATCATGTCCTCAAGGGACAACGAAGACACGAAAGATCAAAACGATGAACCGCTCCAAACTTCTCATTTCTGCCTTGGGTCTCGCCCTCTCCTCGCTCGGCGCAACCGGCTGCGAGCTCCTCGATTTGCCCATCCCCGGCGATGGAGAACCCGGCGACGAAGGCGGTGAAGGTGGAGAAGGCGGCGACGAAGGCCCCTTCGACGATTGCGCCGAAGAGTTGGATGCGTGCTACCTGGACGCCGAGCAAGCATGCGCAGAAGACCCCGAAGGCTGTGATGGTGCTTTCGAAGCCTGTTTCGAGCTGGAGAAAGGTTGCTGGGGCGAGCCCCCCGAGCCCCCGGGCGACGAGTGCCTGGACGAGCTCGACGCGTGTTTTTTCGAGGCGGACCAGATCTGCGAGATGGACCCCGAGGGATGCGACGACGCGTTCATCCAGTGTGAAGAACTCGCCGAGTCCTGCTGGGGCGAGCCTCCGCTCGACCCCTGCAACGAAGAGATCGACGCCTGCTTCTACGAAGCTGATCAGATCTGCGCGGAAGACCCCGAGTCTTGCGAGGACGCATTCCTACAATGCGACGAGCTTGCCGAGTCCTGCTGGGGCGAGCCTCCGCTCGACCCTTGTAGCGAAGAACTCGACGCCTGCTTCTACGAGGCCGATCAGATCTGCGCGGAGGATCCCGAAGCCTGCGAGGAGATCATCGCCCAGTGTGACGCGATCGGCGAATCCTGCTGGGGCGAGCCGCCCTACCCCGAGGAGCCCTGCGTCGAGGAGCTCGACGCGTGCTTCCTCGACGCCGAGCTCATCTGCGCGGAGGACCCCGAAGCCTGCGAGGACGCGTTCACCCAGTGTGACGAGCTCGCGCAGTCTTGCTGGGATGAGCCGCACCCCTGCCCCGACGAGCCCACAGAGCCTGGCGACCCTGAGTGTCTGGACGAGGCGTTCGCATGCTTCGACCAAGCCGAGCTCGAATGCGGCGAAGCGCCCGAGAGCTGCGATCAGTTGTTCAGCGCTTGCGAGCAGCTGCTCGAAGCCTGCGCCTAGAGGCCCATCGAGGGACCCATCCTAGCCCGCCGCGTGCTCGACGAGCAGCGCGTAGAACTGAACGGCCGAGCGCAAGTCTTCGATGGCGATGCGCTCGTCCGTTCCATGCATCCGGGCCCGGTCGTTGGGAGAGAGGCGAACGGGAAGAAACCGGAACGCGCCCTGCTCGGTGAGCGGTTGGTAGTAGCGAACGTCGGTTCCACCGATGACGAGATACGGGGCCACGACGGCGTCGGGATAGACGGAGTTCAGCACGCGCCGTACCAGCGCAAACGCTTCCCCGTCGATGTCCGAGCGCGGCGTGGCCTCTCGGCATTCCCCGGCGCACCGAACCTCGATCTCCGAATCGTCGATGACATCCACGACATGCTCGAGGACGTCTTGCACCGAGTCGCCGGGCAGCAGACGGAAGTTGACGATGGCGCGAGCCCTCGATGCCACGACGTTGTCCGCAACCCCGGCGTCGAATCGGGTCACTGCGGTCGTCGTTCGGACGCTGGCATTGCTGGCCTGTTGGGTCCCCAGGCTCCACGCGATGAGCGGGTCAAACAGCCACCGATTGGCGAGAACGAGCCGCCACAGCCACGGCGTGTGTGGCGTGATGGCATCGAGCATCAGCCCGGTGCTCCCGCGCGCCTCGGTTGGAAACTTGTCGGCCTCGAGCCGGGCGACGGCCTCGCCCAGGCGCCCGATCGTGCTGCGAGACGCCGGCATGTTGGAGTGGCCCCCCTCCCCCTGCAGGCTGAGCTCAACTGTGGCGTACCCCTTCTCCGCGACGCCGACCAGGGCGACCGGTTTGTCGATCCCCGGCAGCATGTCCGTGATGACAGCACCGCCCTCATCAAACGCGAACCATGGCTTCACGCCACGGCGCTCGAGTTCCTGGGCCAGCGTCGCCGCGCCTGCCTTCCCGCCGGTCTCCTCGTCGTGGCCGAGCGCGATGAGTACGGTCCTGCGGGGCTGGTAGCCGCGAGCGACCAGGAGCTCGACAGCTTCGAGCAGGCCGACGGTCCCCAGCTTGTCGTCGATCGTGCCGCGGCCCCAGACGTAGCCGTCCTCGATGGCTCCGGAGAACGGCGGGTGCGTCCAATCAGGCTCGGTTCCGGGCTCAACCGGGACCACGTCGGTGTGGGCAGCGAAGAGGACCGGCGCGACATCGGGCTCCGTGCCGGGCCAGGTGTACAGCAAGCTGTCTTCGATGAGCTCGAGCGTCATCGCACCATGGGACCGCGGATAGAGGTCGGCGAGCGTGCGGCGCAGTCGTTCGAACGAGGCCCGGTCCGCGCCAGCTTGCGGCTCCCCGGTGGTCGCAAACACGGTGATCGTCCGGTGCCGAACAACCGCGCTCATGTGCTGCGCGACAACATCGGCATCAACCTCGGGCAAAGGAAACGGGTCGCCCTGTGCCGGTGGCACGGAGACCATTGTCGCCCGAACCGCCAGCACGGCGAACAAGCCGCCGAGCGCGACGCCCGTCCAGCGAAGCCCGCGGCGCCAGCGGGGCGCAGGAGGCTTCTGCTGCGTGCTCAGGGCGTAGCTCCCGGACCGGCTTGTGTCAGCTCGAGGGATTCGATCACGTCTCCGCTCAGTCCGATGACATCGAGGTGCGGCGGTTTGCCCTCCTCGAACGTCCACAGCGTCACGTGCTGCTGCGCGCTGAAGGCCTGAACCTGGCCCGCATACTCCTTGGGCGGCACCTTCGCGTAGTACGGGGCACCGCTGCCGCCGCTGATCACCGAGTAGACCGACCCCTTCGCGCCGGACACGGTCTCCGGACCAATGAGCGCGCGCGAGTAGTTGTGCTCATCCCCGGAGACGTAGGCCAACACCTCATGCTCGGCGAGGATGCTCCAGAACCTCTCCCGCATCGTGTTGACCGCTTCGATTTCCCCGCGCCACCACATCGCGTCCTTGATGTGTCCGCCGACAGGGAACGATGGCTCGTGACCCATCACGACGATCTGCTTGGCCCCGGCCGCGCGCGCCGCTGAGAGGTCGTCCTCCAGCCATTTCATCTGACCGTCCATGACGAAGCCCTCACGGTTGCCCTTGCCCTCGTTGCGAGGGTGCCCGGGATGGCTGGTGCGCCAGTAGTTCGTGTTGAGCATCACCAGGTGCACGTCGCCGAGATCCACGGAGTAGACCGTCTCGTCGTAGCTCGGGGCGCCGTCCACTTCGGGCGCGGGTCCATTGCTCGGGTTGACCATCAACGATGCAAAGCGAGCCTCGGCCGAGTCCTTGCCGGGTTTGCTGAGCGACACACCATCGGCCCTCATGTTGACGATCGCCTCATGGTTTCCCATCCCGGTGTAGATCGGGAGGCTCCCGGCGACGGGCTCAGCCACGCGCAACCACGTCCGCATCTCATGCACGTAGTCGTCGACGTGCGTCGAGTAGCCGTCGATGAGATCGCCAGGGAAGAAGATCGCCTCGACGCCGCTGCGTTGAGCGATGGCAAGCAAGCCGGTCAGGACGGTGGCGTTGACCCCCGAGTACGCCTCCCGCCCTGGACCTACGCCACTGCGTGAATCCGAGAGAATCGCGATCCGCACCGGACCCGTGCTGCTGCGGGTTCGAACCGTTCGAGCGGGTGCCACCGACGTCTCGACGCCGTCGGAGACGGCCACCTGATAGGCGTACGCCGTCCCGGCTTCGAGCCCATCAACCGTGATCTCATGACGACGGCCCGGGGTCTTGGAGACACTCGGGGTACGGTCGGCAACCGCAATCGCGGCGGTGGTCGCAACGTCGGTCTCGAAGCTCACAATGAAGCGGGACGCAGACACCTGGTGGACGAACGGCCCCAGAATGACGGTCGGGAGCTGGACGAGCTCGAAGCTCTCTCCCTTCGGCTCGAGGCGAAACGCGGCCCGCCCCTCCGCGAGGACCGTCGTCCCCGCCTCTGGTTGAAACTGCTCCAGCTGCCAAGAAAGCTCACCGTAGCCCCGGGCTCGGGCTCCGTTGACGTCGTACTTCGGCTTGAACAGGCCAGCGATGTTGCCCGAGATCTCGTGGACCCTGCCGTCCCGAGGGCGTGTCTCCAGCTCCTGGTTGCGATACCGCGGTGGCGAGAAAGGGTCCTCTTCGACCCGCAGCCCAACGTAGCCCGAGCCGCCCGGCGATCGAGTGCGCGTTTCCCATCGCATCGTCATCGTGCCTTCGGGGGACAGGGTGACCCACGGCAGCACTGTGAAGTACATCGACGCCCAGTCGACCATGCCAGGCTCTCCCTTGGGCTTGAGCCCACGCAGTGCTCTCCAGTCCGCGATGCGTTGTACGCCTTTGGTGGGCATCGCCTTGCGGCGCCCGGCCTTGCGCGGCTTGGGCTGCAGCGCGGCGGCACCCGCAGCGGCGAGCGCTGCCGCGCGCAATCCGGCAACATCGGGGGCAACGGGCTCCGCCTCGAGCTCCGCCTCATCAGCCGGTGGGGGGACGACACCAGACGCGGTCCCCTCGTCGCCCGCGGGGATGGGCGTCTCGATCCCGCTCGGCGTCGCGGAGTCAGGCGTAGGTTTGCAACCAGCGCAGAGGCTCGCGGCGAGCAGCAGGGTGCGCATCGGGACTCGCATGCGGCAAACCTACCCGGTCATGGAGCGCGACGAAGCCCGAAATCTGCCCGGGTGCGCGTCACATGCACACGGGTCGATCCCGGGCTCCTGCGGCGAGCGAATGCTCAGTCTTCGATCTCGTAGCCGGCGTCGATTTCGAAGTCGAACTCGACGATGACCGGCGGTCCATCATAGCCGGGGTACGGCGCTGAAGCCGTTGCGACCCGCAGACACTCCATCAGACCGGTGTCCTTGGGCGCGTCGTCCGACACCTTGCCATTGATGCCCAGCGGGCGCTGACCGGCGGGGTTGAGGAGAACCTCCATCGTCGCCGTGCCTTTGAGCGTGACGTCGTCACCGGCCTTGGCATCATCCACGCATCGATCCATCTGCGCCCGCTGGCGCTCGAACGCGCCCAACAGCACGAACTCGTCGGGTCGCTCCCCGCCCTCAGCAACAAGCTCGGTGTTGGCGTTCGCGTCGAATGTCGGGACCGCAGCCGCGTTGGCCGAGGCCGTGGCGCCGCTCAACCCGACGACAGAGGCGAAGAACGCGGCAAGTGCGGCCTGTGCCACCCGTCCAAACCGGAGCCCAACGGCGCCTCCACGGGACCAACGAACCTCGGCCTTGGCGGCGAGCGGAGCCGAATGGCCTGGCAGGGCGAGACGGACGTCCACCTCCTCGCCCACCGGGAGTGAGCCCTCCCCGACGATCTTCGCGCCGCCCACGCTCAGGTCCTCGCTTGTGAACGACAGCTTGGACTCCCCGTGGATCGCCTCGATCGCGACCTGAAGAGGGAATCTCTCGTGTTCTCTCCGCTCTGCGCTCGCCCCGTCCATGACGGGAGTCACCATGCCAAATTACATGAACAGATATATGTAACCAAAATTACATATCAGAAGGATTTCATTGGCCGAGCGCGAAAGATCATTGTCGCGATGGATGCGGAGATCAGGACGAACATCGCGTACAGCATCGGGAGCCAGAGCACCTGGGCTTGTTCGGCCTCCGGGAACGCCGCGAGGATGATCGCAAACGCGAGGGGACTGTTCTGGATCCCGGTCTCAAGGGCAACGGCGCGTCGCTGCGGCTCGCCCATCCCGACCACTCGACTGACTCCGTAGCCCAGCCCCATCCCGACCACGCCAAGCGCGACCGCGGCCACGAAACCGGCGACCGGGATGCGCGACAGATCTGCGTGGTTGGACCACAGACTCGTGGCGATCAACAGGACGAGGACGACAACACCGCTCGCGGAACCCAAGCGCTCGACTCGAAGGGCGGCGGCTTCACTTCGGGCTCGGATCGCGATGCCGATACCGACCGGGACCAAGACGAGTGCCAATGTGGTGACGATGTTGCCCAGGGGCAGCGTCAGCTCGGTCGAGGTCAGTGGGGTTGCGTAGAGCACCAGCAACAGCGGCATCACCACCGTCGCGACCGCGGTCGAGACGACGGTCATCGAGACGCTGAGCGCCACATCGGCGCCCGCATAGTAGGTGAACATGTTCGATGTCGTGCCGCCGGGTGTGCACCCGATGAGCACCAGGCCCACCGCCATCGGCGCGGGGAGGTCCAAGACCTTGGCCAACGCGAATGCGATCAGAGGCATCCAGCCAAACTGCGACGCGAGCCCGATCAGCACGCCCTTGGGCGACTTGAGGACGTCGCGAAAGTGGCTGGGGCTGAGTGTCGCGCCGATGCCGGTCATCAGCACCAACAGCAGCACCGCCAGCAAAGCCTTCTCGACGGGCCCGAGCATGGGCTCAGGAGCAGACTTCGCGGAACGCTGCGAGCGCCCCGTCGACCGCGGCATCCGGCGTGGCCATGCTCAGCCGCAGGTGCCCGGGCACTCCGAACGCGGTCCCCGGAACGACGATGGTTCGCTTGGCGAGCAGTGCATCGGTGAGCTTGACGTCGGCACCCTCTTGTCCGCGCATCGACTCGGGAAGCTGCGGGAACAAGAAGAAGCCTGCACGCGGTTCGGCGACATCGAAGCCTAGCTCCCGCAACCCCTCGGCCATTTTTCGGCAACGCCGCGCGTACACCTCGACGTCGACGCGGCCTTCGGGCGTCCCCAAGACCTTGGGCAGCACGCGCTGCATGAGCGCGGGCGCGTTGACGAACCCCAAGACGCGGTTGCAGAAGCCTAGACCGCGAGCAAGCGTTTCCACGCCCGCCATCTTCGGGGACAGCGCGATGTATCCGATACGCTCGCCGGCCAAGCCGAGATCCTTGGAGTGGCTGGTGAGCAACGCCGTGTGCTCGTACAGCCGCATCATCGAGGGGACATCCGACCCGTCGTAGGTCAGGTCTCGATACGGGCTGTCTTCCAAGACGACGACGGGACGTTCGCGGGTTTTGTTGACCGCCCGAAGCGCGTCCGCCAGCCGTTGCAACACAGCCTCGGAGTAGATCGCGCCGGTGGGGTTGTTGGGCGAGTTGATGAGGATGGCCCGGGTGCGCTCGGTCAGTGCCGCGATCATGGCGTCGACGTCGGGCTCGAACGCGTCGGTCGAGCGGACCGGCACCAGCTGTGCACCTACGTTTGTGCAGTAGTGGTCGTACTCGGTGAAGTAGGGCGCGGGCACCATCACCGTGTCGCCCGGGTCCAAAATGGCCCGGAAGAACACGTTGACGGCCCCCGCTGCTCCCACGGTCATCAGGACATGTCCCTCATTGAGCTCCAGCCCATATCGGGCCGACTCTCGCTGAGCGAGAAACGCCCGGACCTCGGGAAAGCCCGCGTTGGTCATGTAGCGGTGCATCCCTGGGGGTTCGCCCTCGAGAACCTCTACGACCGCCTTTCGCCACGCGGTGGGGGGCTCGAGGCTGGGATTGCCCAAGGAGAGGTCGTGAACCGGCCCTCCGCCGTCTTTTCGGAGCTGACCGGCAAGCTCGAACATGCGGCGAGTCCACGACTCCTTCGACCCGAGAAGGGTATCGCGAACACGAGAGGAGAGCTGGGCTGCGCCTGCGTCGACCACGGGCCGGAACATAGCAGCGAAAGCCCCGTATTTGGCCCGGCCGCGCTACACTGCCCGCCGCTAGCCCCATGGACGCCGAGCGATCCCTCAGCAGCCACAACATCGCCTTCCTCGAAGCGATCTACGAGCAGTACGAGCAAGACCCAAACTCCGTCAGTGCTGACTGGCGCGCCCTCATCGAGTATGAGAATGGCCGCAGCAGCAACGGGGTTTCGTCGACGGCCAACGGCCACGTACTCCCCGATCGCGGCGGCGATGTCACCCGTCACCTCCCCGCAGGCGCCGAAGTCGAGCAGGTCGCGCTGCAAAAGCAGGTCGATCGTCTGATCGAGAACTACCGGCTCATCGGGCACTTGCGCGCCGACATCGATCCGCTCGACCGACCGCGCCCCGTCGTACGTCAGGGCCTCGACCTCGACTATTTCGGTCTGAGTGAAGAGCACCTCGACCGAGAGTTCTCTGCGGGCCGACTGTTTGACCGGCCTCTGGTTTCGCTCCGCGAGATTATCGCCAAGCTGCAGCGGACGTATTGCCGCCGCGTCGGCGTCGAGTATTGGGACCTGCACGACGTCAGCATGCGCAGCTGGCTTCGAGAGCGAATGGAGGCCTTCGAGAACGAGGTCGTCCCTTCAAAGGAAGAGCAGCTCGAGCTGTGGCGCTCGCTTGCGCGCTGCGACGAGATCGACAACTTCCTGCACACCAAGTTCTTGGGTGCGAAGCGCTTCTCGATCGCTGGGGCCGAGAGCGTTCTGGCGCTGCTGCACACGCTGATCGAAGCCGGCGGTGCCGAAGGCGTCGAAGAAGTGCTGATCGGCATGGCCCACCGTGGCCGCCTGTCCGTGATGATGAACATCCTCGGACAGACGCCCTCTCAGATCTTCGAGAAGTTCGAGAGCGGCGACCCGTGGGCCAACCTCGGCTCAGGCGACGTGAAGTATCACCTCGGTTGTTACCGGGACTACGTCACGCGCGAGGGTCGCGAGATGTACCTGGCGCTGGCGTTCAACCCCAGCCACCTCGAGGCAATCACGCCGGTCATCGCGGGCCGCGTGCGGGCCAGCCAAGACAAGCTGCCGCCGGGCGATGAGACCAAGGTTCTTGGCGTCACGCTGCACGGCGATGCGGCGGTCATGGGCCAAGGCGTCTACGCCGAGACGCTCAACCTGTCCAAGCTTCAAGGCTACGGCAACCACGGCACCGTTCGTGTCGTCATCAACAACCAGGTCGGCTTCACCACCGACCCGAGTGACTCGCGCTCGACGGTCTACCCGACCGCGGTCGCCGACATGCTCAACGCCCCGGTTTTCCACGTCAATGGCGACGACCCGGAAGCGGCGGCCTACGTGGCGAAGCTAGCGGTCGAGTACAGGCAGAAGTTCGAGAGCGACGTCATCATCGATCTCGTCTGCTTCCGAAAGTTCGGACACAACGAGGGCGACGAGCCCACGTTCACCCAGCCGGACATGTACCGGCGCATCAAGGGCCGCAAAGGCGTTCGCGCCCTGTACGAGCAGCGACTGCTCGCGCGCGGCACGGTCACGGAACAAGACCTCGTCAACGAACGTGAAGAGCTCAAGGCCGAGTTCGAGGGCGCGCTCGACAAGGTCCGCAACAAGAACGGTCCCGGCAACGGGCACGCGAAGTCCCCGATGCACGGGGTCTGGGAAAACTTCGCAGGCGGGCCCGATGCAGACGTCGCCGTCGCCGACACCTCGATCCCAGCCAAACGTCTCGACGAACTCTCGGAGCGCATCGTCGCCGTTCCCAAGACCTTCAAGCTCCATCGTAAGCTTCAGCGTTTCGTCAAGGAGCTGGGCGAGATGACCCGCGGCGAAGCCCCTTTGAGCTGGGCCGCGGCCGAACACATGGCGTACGCATCGCTGCTCACCGAGGGTCATAGCGTCCGCATCTCGGGTCAGGACGCAATCCGCGGGACGTTCACGCACCGCCATGTCGGTTGGACCGACACCGACAGCGGCGTCCGCTTCTTCGCGATGCAAAACCTGTCGGACACTCAGGGCCGCTTCGACTGCTACAACAGCCCGCTGTCCGAGTTCGGTGTCCTCGGGTTCGAGTTCGGCTACAGCCTGGCCTCGCCCGACACGCTTCTCATCTGGGAAGCGCAGTTTGGCGACTTCGCGAACGGAGCCCAGGTCATCATCGACCAGTTCCTCAGCAGCTCCGAAGACAAGTGGAACCGGATCAGTGGCCTGGTCATGTTCTTGCCCCACGGCTACGAGGGCCAAGGCCCTGAGCACAGCAGCGCCCGCCTCGAGCGGTTCCTGCAGCTGTGCGCCGAGGACAACATGCAGGTGTGCAACCTGACAACGCCCGCGCAGATGTTCCACGCGCTGCGACGTCAGATTCACCGCAAGTGGCGCAAGCCGCTCATCATCATGACGCCCAAGAGCCTGCTGCGGACCCGGCAGTCGTTCTCGCCCCGCGAGGAGCTGAGCGATGGTGGTTTCCAGCGGCTCATCGATGACAAGACCATCGATGACAAGGGCGCGAAGAAGGTCCGCCGCGTGATGTTCTGCAGCGGCAAGATCTACTACGACTTGCTCGCGCACCGCGAAGAGCTTGGCCGCAACGACGTCGCGATCGTGCGGCTCGAGCAGTTTTATCCGTTCCCCACCGAGGCCGCCAAAGCCGCGCTCACGCGGTACACCAAGGCGACCGAGGTGCTCTGGGTTCAAGAAGAGCCCAAGAACATGGGTGGATGGTCCTTCGTGCGTCCCTTCTTTGAAGAGGTGGTCGGCAAGCTCCCCCTGCGGTACGCAGGTCGTGCCGCCAGTGCCTCCCCCGCGACCGGCTCATCCGAGTCTCACAAGCTCGAGCAACAGATGAACATGCAAGGGGCATTCGCCGACCTTGCCTGAGCTGGGACATTCCTAGCTCCCTGCGACTCAACTCCCGCCAAGCAAAAGACAATGGCTATCGACATTTTGGTTCCACAAATGGGCGAGTCGGTCACCGAAGGTGTGATCGCCCAATGGCTGAAGAACGAAGGCGACACGGTTTCCGCCGACGAGCCCCTCGTTGAAATCGAGACGGACAAGATCACCGTAGAGGTGCCCGCCGCCTCGGCTGGCGTGCTGCTCAAGCAGGGCGCAGGCGAGGGCGACACCGTCAACGTCGGTGACGTGATCGGCTCGATCGACGGCAACGCTTCCGCTACCGCACCCGCTCCCGCCGCCGCTTCACCGGCACCTGCCGCCCAAGCTCCCGTCGCATCCGCTGGCGGTGCCGCCATGCCTGCCGCACGAGCCGAAGCGCAGCGCTCCGGCGTGGACGTTGGCTCGGTCGCGGGCACCGGCCGCGGTGGTCGGGTGCTCAAGGAGGACGTTCAGCGTGCTGCTTCGGCTCCCGCCCCGGCCAAGCCGACTCGCTCGGCGCCTCCGGTCGTCTCGGCTCCCAGCACGGAAGGTCGCGAGACCCGCAAGAAGATGACGTCGCTGCGTCGCCGAGTCGCCGAGCGCCTCGTGCACTCGCAGCAGACCGCCGCCATCCTCACCACGTTCAACGAGGTGGACATGTCGGCCGTCATGGCGCTGCGCTCCAAGTGGAAGCAGAAGTTCGTCGACAACCACGGCGTCAAGCTGGGCTTCATGTCCTTCTTCGTGAAGGCCGCGATCAAGGCACTCAAAGCCTTCCCCGCCGTCAACGCCGAGCTCGACGGCGAAGAGGTTGTCTACAAGCACTACTACGACATCGGCGTGGCCGTGGGCGGTGGCAAGGGCCTCGTGGTCCCGGTCATCCGCGACAGCGACCGCCTCTCGTTCGCCGACATCGAGAAGTCGATCGGCGACTACGGCCGACGCGCCAAGGACAACAAGCTCACCCTCGATGAGCTCACCGGCGGCACGTTCACCATCTCCAACGGTGGTGTCTACGGCTCGATGCTGTCCACGCCGATCCTCAACCCGCCGCAGACCGGCATCCTCGGGTTGCACAACATCGTCGAGCGCGCGGTCGTCATCGACGGCAAGGTCGAGGTCCGCCCGATCATGTACCTGGCGCTCAGCTACGACCACCGACTGATCGATGGCCGCGAGGCTGTTCGGTTCCTGGTGACGATCAAAGAAGCGCTCGAAGACCCCGAGCGTCTCTTCTTGGGAGTCTGAGGAAGGAGAACGAAGCAATGTCCGACACCAAGGAATTCGACCTCGTCGTCATTGGCGCGGGACCTGGCGGATACGTCGGGGCCATTCGTGCCGCGCAGCTCGGCATGAAGGTCGCGTGCATCGACAAGGAAGCCAAGCTCGGCGGCACCTGCCTGCGGGTGGGATGTATTCCCTCCAAGGCGCTGCTCGAGTCTTCCGAGCGCTACCACGAGGCCTCGGAAGGCGTGTTCGATGAGCACGGCATCAAGCTGTCCAAGGTCGCCCTCGACCTGGACACGTTGCTGGGGCGCAAGGACAAGATCGTCGACCAGCTCACCTCGGGCGTCGCTGGGTTGTTCAAGAAGAACGGCATCACGCGGTTCCACGGTCTCGGCAAACTCGCCGGCAACGGCAAGGTGGAGGTCGCGCTCGAAGGCGGCGGCACGCAGATGCTGCACGCCAAGAACATCATGATCGCCACCGGCTCCGAGCCGACGACGATCCCTGGAGTCGAGTTGGACTACGACCGCGTGGGCAACTCGACCACCGCCCTGTCCTACCCGACCGTGCCGGAGCACCTGGTCGTGATCGGTGCTGGGGTCATCGGCCTGGAGCTCGGTTCGGTCTGGAAGCGCCTCGGCGCCAAGGTCACGATGCTCGAGTACATGCCCACCTTCTTGCCCACCGTCGACTCCGAAGTCGCGCGGCAGGCGATGAAGGCGTTCAAGAAGCAGGGCCTCGAGTTCAAGATGGGCGTCAAGGTCACCGGGACCAAGATCGAGGGCGACTCGGTCACGGTCACCTACGAGGAAAAGGGCGAGACCAAGACCATCTCAGGCGACCGCGTTCTGGTCGCAACGGGTCGGCGCGCCAACACCGATGGACTCGGCGCCAATGAGGCCGGCATCGAGATGGACAAGCGGGGCGTCATTCAGGTCGACGACCACTACCGCACCAACGTGCCGGGCATCTGGGCCATCGGCGACGTCACCCCCGGTCCGATGCTCGCGCACAAGGCCGAGCATGAAGGCGTGGCCGCCGTCGAGACCATGGCGGGCCAAGTCGGGCACGTGAACTACGACGCCATCCCCGGCATCATCTACACCCACCCCGAGGTCGCCACCGTCGGTAAGACCGAGCAAGAGCTCAAGGAAGCCGGCATCCCTTACAAGAAGGGCAAGTTCCCGTACATGGCCAACGCGCGAGCGAAAGCCATGGGCGAGACCAACGGCTTGGTGAAGATCCTGGCCCACGCCGAGACGGACAGGATCCTCGGGTTCCACGTGTTCGGTGCGCACGCCAGTGATCTGGCCGCGGAAGGTGCTGTGGCGATCGAGTTCTCCGCCAGCTCCGAGGACCTTGCACGCAGCGTGCATGCCCACCCGACGTTGTCGGAGATCATCAAGGAAGCCGCGCTCGATGTGGCCGGGCGTGTTGTGAACATCTGAGAGACGCGCACCCAGGACAAAGCCCCGGCCGTTTGCGCGACCGGGGCTTTGTTGTGGCCGGAGACTCGCGCCCCGCTACCGGATGCCGTCGATCCAGGCTCTCGCTTCTTCGAGCGGGAATCCGATAAACGGATTTCTCGACATCCGCTCGTAGGCGTCCTCAGCATCCCGAAGGATCACAGCTTGGTCCCCGCCTCGTGCCGACGCAAGGCGCACTCGGAGGAACGCATGGACTGCGGCCTCCCTGCTGAAGCCCGTCAGCTCCTGCTCGAACTCATCCTTGCAGCGACCGAGAAACCCCTCCGCGTCGTCCAAACGCTCGAGGTCGAGCATCACCACAGCAGCGCGAAGAAGGGCAGACGGGGCCACGTCCTGTGGAAACGTACCCGCTTCGACGTACTTCAGTGAACGATGGATGTCCGCGAGGGCAAGCTCAGACTTGCCCAGACGACGGTAGACGAATGCTCGTCCGTGGAGACTTCCGGACAGGTGTCCGAGTTCCCCGGTGCGTTCCCGGATGTCGATCGCGGTGTTCATTTCGGCCAGCGCGGCCTCCCAGCGTCCCTGGGCACAGTACGTCCAGCCCTTTGCCATCCGGGTGAACGCGCGTTGCGGATCCCCCGGCCGGAGCTCGGCGGTCTCAATCACGTCGACTTTGGCGATGAACTCCAAGGCCTCGGCGAAGCGCCCCTGGCTCGTGCGGACGACACCAAGGTTGTTGAGGACACGGGCCCGTTGGAGCGCAGAGACCGACCCGAGCGCGGGGAGAACACTCTCCAACAGCGTTGATGTTTTCTCGAGCTCGCCGAGCGATTCCCAGCCGGAGGCTTCATTCATCGTCGCGGAGATCACCCATCGGCTGTGCGGCCCGTACACGCGCTCGAAGACCTTGCTGGCCTTTTGGGCACGATCAATGGCGGTCTTCGGGTCGCCCGCGGCCGAGTACGCCACGCTGAGGTTGAGGAGCATCCCTCCGGTGCGCGGGTGGTGTGGACCGAGGTCTCGCAACGCCTCCGCGAGCGCCCGCTCGGTGATCTTCAATCCGAGCTCCGCCTTTCCAACGTGAGGGTAGAGTCTGCCGAGCTTCCGTAGAATCCCCGGGCGTCGGAGCGGCGACGTTTCTCCAGCATCCACGGCTGCAAGCGCCGCCTCGCATGCCTCGGTCGCACTGAGGTACTCGAGCCGTGACTCCAAGATCCGGCAGCGAAGTTCATCTGCGGGAAAGTCGGTCCCGTGACTTCCACGCGCGGCTTGAGCCGCGTGTCGTCGTGCCCAGAAGTCCGCGGCTTCGGGAGTCTCGTGGCTCGCGTGCGCAACCGCCGACTTCCACGCCATCTCGGTCGCAAGCGCCGCTGCGTCGTGCGCGACCGCGATGTCGTAGGCTTCCTCGTAGACTTCGGTGCAGCGCGCATCGTCTTGGCGGGACAGCGCCGAGCCCAGGGCGGCGAGGGCGTCGATCCTCATGTGCCACGGGAGCCCCCTGTCTGCGTCGAGAACCTCCTCAGCAATCCTTGCTGCGGCTTCGTAGTCTCCCGTCGCGACCGCGACCTGCGCATGCGTCAAACGCTGCTCGAGCACAGGCTCAAGTGCGTCACCACCGGCCCCTGCCCTACACCGAGAAGGCCGCGGAAGGGAGTCGACCGGCCGAGTGAGCCGCTCGGCTTCCGAAGCAGTTAACTCGGTCATGGTCGCGAGAACACCATCCAGGACCCCAAGATCGCTTTGTAGGCACGGCCCAACGACGTGTTCCGTTTGGCAGTGTGCAGTGGCCGTAGAGATCCACTCGCGGCTCCAGCGCTCGACGGCGCGCTCGAGCGACGCCTTCGCGTCGACGGCGTAGGGGACACCGCTCTGCTGAAGCGCTTGGTCGATCGCAGTTCGTTGCTCGGCCGTCCACACTTGCCCGATCCGCTCGCGAGCCTCCCGCTCACAACGCTCCGTCATGTCCCCTACATTCCTGGGCGTGGGGTCGGGCCGGAGACCAAGCAACGCCACGGCACCCGCCCCGACCACCCCTACCGCGATCCACCGCCGTCGCCGCGTGCCATCGATCGCCGCCATGAGTCCGCCCAGGCTTCGAAAGCGCCAGAACACCGTCGGCGACATCGCCCTTCGCAGAGCCCGACTGACCCGTCGCGGGACGTTGGGCTCTCGGTGGTCGCGGAACCGCCTGTGGATGATCGCGCCGTAGAGTTCGGCGGGGTTGGTGGTGTCGAAGGGGGGGCAGCCGTGCAGGAGTTCCCAGGCGGTGACGGCAAAAGCAAACTGGTCCGTACGCGGGGAGGCAGGCTCGCCGAGGTGCTGCTCGGGCGCCATGTACCGGGGGGTGCCGACGACCTTACCGGTCCGGGTGATGAGGTCTTCGAGGCGGCGCGGTGGCGGGCCGTCGGCGACGCTCTCTTGGACGTCTGCCTCACGCACGCCCCCGTGGACGGCGAGACCGAAGTCGACGACCCGGACGCGGCCGTCGTCACCGATGAGAACGTTGCTCGGCTTGAAGTCTCGATGGGTCATCGAAAGGGCGTGGGCGGCCGCGAGACCATCGGCAGCTTGGCGCAAAAGCGCGATAGCCTCGTCGCGCTGGGTGAGGGAACCCGGTGGATTTGAGGCGGCCCACTCCTTGAGCGTCTGCCCTTCGACGAGCTCCATGGCGAGCCAAACGCGACCATCGTCGATACCCGCGCCGAAGACCTCCACGACGTTGGGATGGTTGAGTTGGGCCAATGCTCGCGCCTCGCGGAGCAAACGCTTCGACTCGGGGTCCTCAGGCTCGGCCCTCGCGCCCAGGAGTTTGATCGCGACCTTGCGGTCGGGCTGCGGGTCGTGTCCCTCGAAGACGCTCCCCATCCCGCCCGAACCGATGTGGCGAATCACGCGAAAACGGTCGATCGTCTTGGGAAGACCGTCGGTAGAACCATGGCCGTCGCCACCGGGAAGGGTCGGTTCGTCCGAGGGTAGGCCCTCTGTCCGTGTCCGAGTGGTATCGTCGATGCCGATGCGTTGAGCATGCCAGTCCGCGGGCTCATGCAGGAGACTCATCCGCGCAGTCTGGCCGGCCGGCGTATCGTCTGCGAAGAGCCTCGGTCACGCCCGTGCTGAGCCTCAGTTGTCCGGTGCCCCCGCCTCAATCCAAGCCCGCACCGTCTCCAACTCCGCGTCATCAACCGGCTCATACGACGGCGGCATCGGCCCCCCGAACGCCCCGGCGGCGGTCGCCTCGACCTTCTGCACCAACACGCTGCCCTCCGCGTTCCCCGGCTCGATGATCATCGATTCGGAGTCGAACAAGCTCGCAACGCCCACCGCGCCTGTATCCGGGTCGAAGGGGTCGGTCAGGTTCGGGCTCTGCCCACCGAACGAGTTGTGGCAGTACGTACACTTGCCACCCCGGGCGCCCAATCGCGTCTCATCTCCGAAGATGGGCGCGATGACGTCGGCGAACGTGTCGTCGTTGTTGGCCCCGGCATCGATCCACGCCCGGAGATCTGAGACTTCCTGGTCGGTGAGTCGCTCGAGGTTGAGCGGCATGGGGCCGCCTCCGATCGCGGGATCAGTGACATAGGGATCGACCAACTTGTCGATCAAGAAGCTTGCATCCGCGTCTCCGGGTTCGACGTTGAGCTCGGGCGTGCCCCCCTCGGGGTAGGCCTCGGCCCAGGTGTTGATCGAGCCGACCAGACCATTGGGTTCGGAGAACGGGTCTGTGATATCGATGTCGATCGCCGAGTCATCGTGGTGGCAGGCCAAGCAACCGTGTGACGCAAAGATCGGGCGGACGTCGGCGCTGTAGCTGACCCCGCCACCGCCGCCGGTCCCGGTCTCGTCGGAGCTCCCGCCACCGGGAAGCTCCACGCCTGCGACCCAACCGACGATCAGCGCCAAGTCTTCCGCCGCGAGGACTCCCGGGGACAACGGCATCTGGCTTCCCGCGCTGGGGCTCGCGAACATCTTCTCCACGAGATAGCTGTTCTCGACATCCCCAAACGAGACGAAGGGTCCTCCAGCGCCCGACTGCGTGACCCAAGCGCCACTACTTGCGGCGGAGAGATCAGGCAGGACAGAACCGGCGTGGCAAGTCGGAAGAGCACAGCTCTCGGTGAGCCGCTGTTGGACCGCCGCAGGAACCGCGCCGTCCGACCCGGAGTCTGAGCCTTCTTCGATCTTCTTGACCTGGTTGCAGCCGCCGAGGGCGAGAAGAGCTCCGAGTACGAGTTGGCGTTTCATGGCGCGACGGTTTCGCGGTTCTCGGCCCGACGTTCCTTCGGGCCATCGTCGTCGTGAACGACGAGCACGCGTCCTTCCGGCTTAGCACCGAACCCGATGCGGTGTCACTATGGGCGGCATAGCCAGCGCCGATGGGACGAGCCGGGTTCTTCTGCAGCCACCCCCTCAGGGCGTCCCGAGGAACGCACGCCAGTAGGGAGCATCGCCATGGCCGAGCACCTCAAACGCGCGACCGTCCCAGTGTCCGGTGACGATGAGGTCCAGGTAGCCGTCGCCATTGAGGTCGGTGGTGGTCCAGTCGTCATCGCCTGGGTCGTTGACGGTCCCGGCGACGCGGACGAAGCCCTGGTCAAGCCAACCTCCCTCGGGGACCGCCCAGGCCACCGGCTCTTGGGCGAACCCTTCGGCCGAGCCCATGTACAGATCCCACCGCGGGTTCGCACCGTGCCCCAACACTTCAAACGCCTCGCCGTCCCAGTGTCCGGTTACGATCAGGTCGGGGATGCCGTCGGCGTTGAGGTCGGTGGTGACCCAGTCGTCGTCACCCGGGTCCGAGACGGTGCCCGCGGTTCGCACGAAGCCTTGGTCGGCCCAGCCTCCGCCGGGCACGGACCACGCAGAGGCCGCTGCCGCGAAACCATTCGGACCGCCCTGGTAGACGTCCCAGTGCGGTGTGCCGCCGTTGCCCAACACCTCAAACGACTCGCCGTCCCAGTGCGCCGTGACGACGAGATCGGGGACGCCGTCGCCGGTGAGATCCGTGGTGGTCCAGTCGTCGTCTCCGGGATCGGAGACGGTTCCAGCGGAGCGCACGAACCCCTGGTCGGCCCAGCCTCCGCCGGGCACGGCCCACGAGATCGCTGACGCAGAAAAACCGCCGGGACCGCCTTCGTACACGTCCCAGTGCGGCGTGCCTCCGTTGCCCAACACCTCGAATGCCTCCCCATCCCAATGCGCGGTGACGACGAGGTCGGGAATGCCATCACCGGTGAGGTCGGTGGTAACCCAGTCGTCGTCTCCGGGGTCGGAGACGGTACCAGCAATGCGCACGAAGCCCTGCTCTGCCCAGCCGCCCGCGGGAACGACCCACGACGTGGGGGAAGCAGCGAAACCAGTTGGGCCGCCTCCGTAGACATCCCAGTGTGGCGTGTCGCCGTTGCCCAAGACCTCGAACGCTTCCCCATCCCAGTGCGCCGTGACGACGAGATCCACAAACCCATCGCCGTTGAGGTCGGTGGTGGTCCAGTCGTCGTCGCCGGGGTCGGAGACGGTTCCCGCGACACGCACGAACCCCTGCTCTGCCCACCCCCCGGGCGGCACAGTCCACGCGGTCGCGGAGTCGGCGAACCCGTCCGTGCCTCCTTCGTAGACATCCCAGTGTGGGGCATCGCCGTAGCCAAGAACCTCGAACGACTCGCCGTCCCAATGGGAAGTGACGACGAGATCGGGCACGCCGTCTCCGGTGAGATCGAGCGTGGTCCAGTCGTCGTCTCCAGGGTCGGACACGCTGCCGCCCATTCGTACAAAGCCCTGGTCTGCCCAACCTCCCGCCGGAACACTCCACTGACGCGCCCGGTCGAAGTGGGTCGATGGCTCGAGCGGTTCCTCTCCGGTGTCTCCGGTCGTCTCGCCGCCATCGGTTCCGTCAGAGTCGGTGTCATCTCCGCCGGTAGTCCCCGACGGACCGGCGCCGGTCGTGCCAACCGTCGTCATCCCCCCGCTTTCGCCTCCGGTACCAGTGGCCTCACCTGCATCACCCGACTCGGTCTCGGTCGATGCAGAGCCTGCGTCGTCACTGCACCCAGCCGTGAGTGCGGCGAGAATGAAACCCCAGGTACGGACGCGGAATAGCATCCCGAACTACGACGGGGGCCCGCCCCCCCGGTTGCACCCGAGAATCGGACGAGATCGACCTTGACGTCGGTCGAACTGTCTTCATAATGCAGACAGTTCGTTGCCGACCGCACTCTCCAGCACCAGCTTCTCCATGGCGATCCATCTGCTCACGCTCCTTGCGCTCGCGGACGGAGAGTGGGCCGCGTCCTCGGACCTCGCGGAGAGCATCGGTACCAACCCATCGTTCCTGCGTCAGCTCGTCGGCAAGCTGCGCGACGCGGGCCTGGTGGAGACGAAACTCGGCAAGGGCGGCGGAACACGGCTGAGCCGAGATCCTCTCACGGTTCGCCTGCTCGACATCTATCGGGCCACCGAGAAGGCTCCGCCGATGGCGCAACACGACTGCTCCGACGACTCCAAGTGCCAGGTCGAGCGCCACATGAGCGAGGTGTTTTCCACGCTCAACCTACGCATTCAGCGCGCCGTCGAACGCGAGCTCGCCTCCACGAGCCTCGCCGACGTCGTGCAGCAACGCGAGCTCGACTAGCCGCTCGCCCCCCATCGCCAGACGATTCTCGCACGCACAACTGTACCTCTGTCACAGACACACCACCAGTATTTCGAAAGCCCAGAAACGCCATGCCCGCACCCACCCTCTTTGAGCCCCTGAGTATCGGACGCATCCAACTGCAAAACCGGGTCGTGATGGCCCCGCTGACTCGTGGCCGAGCAGAGCTCGACGGCACCCCCAACGAGCTGCTCCGGACTTACTACCAGCAGCGCGCCAGCGCGGGGCTGATCGTTAGCGAAGCCACATCGATCTCCAACCAAGGCTCCGGCTGGGTCCGTGCCCCTGGGATCTACACCGATGCCCACGAACGCGGATGGAAGTCCGTGACCGACGCCGTGCATGAGCGGGGCGGAAAGATGGTTCTCCAGCTATGGCACATGGGCCGCGCCTCCCACCGAGACTTTCACGACGGCGAGTTGCCCGTCGCCCCGTCCGCAATCGGCCTGAGCGGAACGATCAACACGCCCCAAGGCGAGAAGGACTACGAGGCCCCCAGAGCCCTCGAGGCGAGCGAGCTCCCCGGGATCGTCGCGGACTACGTCGCGGCAGCGCAGCGGGCCATCGCGGCGGGGTTTGACGGTGTCGAAGTGCACGCTGCCAACGGCTACTTGCTCGACGAGTTCATCCGCGACGGCTCCAACAAGCGCACCGATGACTACGGCGGTTCGCTCGAGAATCGTTGGCGCTTCCCGCTGGAAGTCGTCGAGGCCGTCGCCGGGGCGATCGGGCCTGAGCGTACCGGGATCCGGCTCTCACCGACCAACCCGTTCCAAGCGATGACCGACAGTGACCCCGTGGCCACGTTCGTGCATGGTACGAAGGCCCTCGCCGCCTTGAAGCCCGCATTCATCCACATCGTCGACCCTCCACCCGGGCACATGTTTGGTGGGGACACCCAACTGTACCCGCACATGCGCCCGCTGTACGACGGTGCGTTGATCCTCAACGGAGGCTTCGACCGCGAACGTGGAAACGCAGCACTCGCCGAGGGGCACGGCGATGCCATTGCGTTCGGCGTCCCCTTCATCGCCAACCCCGACCTGGCGGAGCGGCTGCGCGAAGGCAGCGAGTTGGCACCTCCGCGACCGCAGTTCTTCTACACACCCGATGCGGAGGGGTACACCGACTACCCGGCGCTCGCCCGGTAGGCATCGACCAGCCCTGCCCGGCGCTCACCTCGGGGAGCCGGGCGCGGCTGTCGGTCCGGGTCCGTCCACGTGTCACCGTTGCAGGTCTAGATACGGACGCCGGCAGCCACGTCCGGGTCGCCGCCCCACTCCACCTCCCCGTGCGTACAAGCCATCGGGCCGCCGACTGGAAGCAAGAGCAGAGCCGAGCGGAAGACGGTGGTCGGTGTCGTCGCCGGATGGTGGTACCGGTGACCCCTCCGGCGTTTCAGCTTTTCTTCACAGCGTCGTAGTGTGAAACCAAGCCGTGCGACCCAGTTCCGATACCCGGTGGGGCCGAGAGTTCCAGGGTCTGCGCCCCGACGAACACGCAAGTGAGCCTTGGAGTGACGTCGCCAATGATCTGAATGCAGGCCGCTGCGACGACGCGATCCAGTCGTTGGCGAATTGCTACGCGCAAGACCCCACCCGAGGTGTCGAGGCGATGGAACTCGCAAGCTGCGTCCACCTCGCTCGGCAGGGAGACGTCCGCGGAGCCGTCACACGCGCCCGCTTCGCGGTTGGACGGGTGGCGGACCGAGCCCCTTGGGATGCACTGGGCAGAATCCTCTCGGAGCGTCTCTTGGACGAGGACGATGTGCCCTGGGCCGCCCTCGCCCTGCTCGACCACTCAGAGGGCCCGCTCCACCTCGCTCAGCAGATTCGGGACGATGCACTCGAGGACCGGTGGTTGGAGCGAGACGGTCTTGACGCACTCGAGGCCCTCGTCTTCACCAGAGCGGACGAGAATGAGGACGACGGATGGACCGCCCTCAGCGCCATGCTTGCGGCTCGAGACTCGGCGCAGGCCTTCGACGAGCAGCTCATTCTTCAGGCGAGCCGTCGCCACGACGATGAGAACGCCCGAGCGTGGGGGATCGAGATCCAGGTGTTGTTCTCACTCGATCAAGATGACGCAGGTGAGAGCCTCGCAGCCCAGGCACTCAAGGTGTTCGAGGACCAACCTCGCGCGCTCCTCGAGATCCTCGACACCACGAACATGGATGCCGAACTCGAGCCGATGCTCTACACGCTTGGCGTCCAAGAGCCGAGTTGGGTTTCCAGCCGGAGCATTGCGAGTTCCCCTCCCGACGTTGGCACAGATGGACACAACCCCCGGAGCCTCGTCCACGCCCTCGCCACCGCGATGGATGCATCCCCCGCGACCTTCGAAGGCGGGCTGATTCTCCCTGACCCGCCTCGACGTACCGACGCCGAGTGGAAAGAGCGAAAGGCAACGGGCGACAAGGCGTTCACCCAGTGGCTTCACACGGTCTCCGCCGTGATGGCTGCGGCAGTGGGTCTTGCGTGCGTGCTGTACCAGGTGCTGTTTGGCTGAGGACAGCCGTTGGCTCCCCTGACTCCCCGTCCCCGGGTCGACTGTGAGAGACGCTGACACAGCGGGCCTCGCCCGGTGGCTTCTACTGGCTCGGATCCGGCGAGCAAGCCTCACCACGCGTCGCCAAGCCGCCAGCTTCCGACAGCCTGCGCACCGGCGCAACCAACGAACGGGGATTCAGCGGATCAGCGCAGCCGGGCGAGGCCATCGAGGATCAACTCCAGACCTCGCACAAACTCATCGCCGAACGCGTAACCATCGACCACATACTCTGCCGTCAGCTCCGCGAGGTGTGGCAATGCGTCGACAGGGAGCCCGCCGAGAATCGTCTCGACGACCTCTTTAGGGTCATCGGTGGGCTTGGGGAGCCCGGTCTCCTGGAGGGTAAACCCGTAGATATACGAGTCGAGCAGGGAGTATGCGAGCGCCGTCGCGGACAGAGAGAATCCTGCATTGCGTAGAACACCCAGCACGTCGTTGTGGTGCAGGAGCGTCGCCGGACCTGGGTTCCGGCGCGAATCCATCAACCCGATTGCCCAAGGATGGCGCAACAGGGCCTCGCGAGCCGACATCGCGCGCTCTCGCATTGTGGTCCGCCAATCCAACCCGGTCGGCACCTCGAACTCCGTGAACACGCAGTCGACGAGGCCGTCGAGGATCTCGTCTTTGTTCGCGACGTGGTGGTACAGCGACATCGCCTCGACCCCGAGTTCGCGTGCGAGGCCGCGCATCGACAGCGACCTCACGCCCCCCGCGTCCGCGAGTTCGATTGCCTTCTCGAGCACACGCTCCCGAGTGAGCGGGGTCCTCGCCCCACGCGTCTTTCGCCCCGCCATCTCGCCCAACCGGCTTGACACCCTGCGCTCGAAAGGTCAAACCTTACACCGTAAGGTTTGCAACGGCGTGATTCGGGGAGCGCGGCCAGCTTGACAGCACCGTGGTCCTCCGGCGGCCCAACAACCGCGAGCACGAACATGACAAGCCCCCAAACCGACCTATCCACCGCCCGAGGCTTCGGTGCCCTCCTGCTCACGGGCATCGTTTTCGGCGTCCTGAGCAGCGTTCCCGCCCTCGAGTACCCCGACTACCTCGTAAAGCTTCCGACCCTCGAAACCCAAGTCCTGGTCGCAGTGTTTGCCCAGGCCGCCATGGCGCTCACCTACGCCTGGATCGCGGCGCTAACGCACCGACTGGTCAAACGGTACGACCCAGGACTTGCGACCGCATACCTCGGGCTGAGGATGGTCGGGTCGGGGTTCCTCTTTGTCGGTATTGCCTCTCTCCTCCTGCTCCTGTGGTTCAGCCAGAACGCGTTGTCGGTCGATGCCGCCGCCCCCTCCTACGTGCAGATCACCGGAGAGCTGCTCAGACGGGGACGAGACATGCTCAATCACATCGGGATGATCCTCCCCTGGAGCATCGGCGGCCTCATCCTCTACTACAGTTTCTACAAGACGAAGCTCGTGCCGCGATGGCTGTCGGTATGGGGAGGCATCGGGTCCGCCGCAACGCTCGTCGCTACGATCCTCCTGATGCTCAACATCATCGAAATGGCCACCCCTGCATATTTCGTCATGAACACGCCCCTGGCCTTGCTTGAGGTCACCCTTGCGGTCTTCCTGCTCGCCAAAGGATTCCGCGCGCGTCCTCCGAGTTCGGAGGCCACATCATTTTCCTGATCCTCGGCAGGACCTCGGCTACAACCGGTTGGCTGTCCTCCACTGACAGCAAGCACGACTCCGCTCATGGGCACGCGACAACCCGCTTTCGATCCAAGCGTCACCCCGCCCTCGGGCGACGGCCAACAACCAACCCCGGCGGGCACAGGCACCGCTCTGGACGACGTCGACCTCGATGCCTTCACCCGTGAGCTCGAGGCCATCGCCGCCGACGCCCGAGCCGACATGGGTGAGGCCGACCTCCAGCACCTGCGGAAGATCGAGCTCATCGGTCGCGTTGCGGGGGTGCTCGGTCTGGCCACGGCCTTCCTCGCGCCCAACCCCGTATCGGTCTTCGGCCTCTCCTTCGCTCGCTTCGTGCGCTGGACGGGCGTTGCTCACCCCGTCGTACACAAGGGCTACGAGGGACTCGAGGCCACGCCGCATGCCCGGACCTCCAAAGGCTTCGCGAAGGGTTGGCGGCGAGCCCTGGACTGGTTCGACTGGATCGATCCCGCAGCCTGGCAGGAGGAGCACAACATCCAGCACCACTACCGCCTCAACGAGGAGGCCGACCCCGACCTGGTCGAGCGCAACCTCAGCTGGCTTCGCGAGTCGAGCATGCCCAAGTGGCTGCGTCGCGCCCTGGTCCCGTTCATGGCGATGACCTGGAAGTTCGTCTACTACGCACCCAGCACCCTCGAGGCCCTCGCCCGCGCCGAGGCGCGACGCGGCAGCCGAGCCCGGCCCAACACCGCCGAGACCCTGCGAACCCGCTGGTCCAAGGACGGCAAGTGGAGCTTTCTTCCCTCGATCAACCGCCGACTATGGCTGCGCTCGTGGGGCCCCTACTTTCTCGTCATGTTTGTGCTGCTGCCACTGTTGTTCACGTCGCTGGGGCCCTGGGCCGTCGCCAGCGTGCTGATCAACTCACTGCTCGCCGAGGCCCTGACCAACGTGCACTCGTTCGTGACCATCGTCCCCAATCACGTGGGCGAGGATCTCTACCGCTTCGAGGGCCGGACCCGTGGCCGAGGCGAGTTCTACCTGCGCCAGATCGTCGGAAGCACCAACTACCCCTGCGGTCGGGACTCCATCGACATCGTGTACGGGTGGCTCAACTACCAGATCGAGCATCACCTGTGGCCCGACCTCTCGCTGCTGCAGTACTGCAAGATTCAGCCGAAGGTCCGGGCCGTGTGCGAGCGGTATGGGGTTCCGTACGTGCAGGAGCCGATGTGGACTCGGGTTCGCAAGACGGTCGATGTGATGGTGGGGGACGCGAGCATGCCGGTGCTGGATACGGGCGCGCTGTTCGAGGCTCGCGACTGAGGCACCGGCGTCAGCCTTGGGACTCCTGGCCAGGAGTCCGGCTCTCCTCGGAGTCCCGCTGATCCTGGCAGTAGCCGTTGATGTCGGATACCAACCTCTCCTCAGTCTCCCGTATCCCGTCAGCCTCCGCCACAACCGATGGAAGCAGGGATGCATCAGTCGCTGCGGCGAGCAAGTGTCGCCCGACCTCTTTGGACGACCTCAGCACACCGACAAAACGTTCCGTAAACGCGACAACCCTCCGATCCACGATATCAAGTTCTTCGAGGTCGTCGATCGCATCCTGAACGACGCCCTCATATTGCTCGATCACACTCGGGTTGCTCGCCGCTTCATCAAACCTCGCGGTGGCTGCACTGATCTGTGGCAGGTGGGAGTTGACGGCGTCAATGAGCAAGTTGCACTGCTGGTCCCTCGTGTCGGCCGAACTGGACTCCGGGACCACTTCCTCGGTGATCGACTCGGTGCTCCGCCCAACTTCGCCCGCTCCGACCGACTCCGCCTCGATCGGGGAAGAAGTCGCCCGGGCCGTGTTCTCAGTGGCGTGTTCGTCGGCTGGATCTGAGACGCCAGGACGAGCGCGGCCAGCCTGGCACCCGAACGAAACGGAACCAAATACGAGGAGAACCAGGGGGAGCGAATCGGGGCTACGAAGCTGCACGAAGACACCTAAGGTACATCAGAAAGAGGATCCCCCGTCCCACCTGCGCATGTGTGACCTACGGACGGGGAACAAAGGAACAAAGACGCGGAACCGAACAGCACACGGAACTTGTGTCACCGAAGTCCGCTGGGGCGGACGCTGGACTCCAAAGAAGGTTCCGCTCAGTTCATCACTTCCTCCTTCTCCAGGCTTGTCCTGGCGAACCCGACTTCGGTTCCAATGTTCTTCATACCCCGTTCCTCCGAACCCGCGCGCCCGCTCTATCGGCGGCGGCGAAGCAGGCCGAACATGGCGAGCATGACGAGTCCACCCACGGGGGCGCTTCCTCCGACTCGGCAGCCAGCCTCGTCCTCGTACCTCTCCCCGTTGTCGGTGAAGACCGCCGGGGAGTCGCATTGAGCCGCGAACGCGTCGAGGTCGTTGTCGATCCTCCTGTCCTCGAGCTCACGATGGTCAACGCATGCCTCGGAAGTCGTCACGACCCCGTCGATGAGGTTGGTCGCCTCGACTTGAACACAGTACTGCTCCGCGGACTCTGTGATGACCGCAGCGATTGTCGGAGCAACTCCGTAGCTGGAGACCTGCGTCCACAACCCGATGCCGCTGAACGAACTCACGGGCGTGCCAGAGACGCTGATCTGGACGTACGGACGGTGCGACTCGGGGATCCCTGCGGCTCCGGCGACCTGGATCTGATACTCGCTTGTCTCGAACACGCACGATTCGATGGCTCTCGTGACGCCGCACGCGTCGAACTGTTGGTCACAACATAGCTCTCGGCCGACCCCGGCAGCGAGTGCCGAGAGCTCGAGATCGACTCGCAGCGCATCTGGTTCCAGGAGGCCGGCGTCCATGTCGAGCACCTCGAACGCAGAGACGCTGCTCTGATCGTTGAGGCCGTCGAGCGAGGTGACCAGCTCGACTTCGTGAGGGCCGGGTACGAACGGCTGGTCGGGTCGCCATACGGCGATCGCCGTTCCCGATTGTCCGTCGGGAACTCGGAGTTCGAGGACGCCGGGGACCGGGGCCCCATCGCGGGTGACTGAAATGGAGAACTGAGCGTCGGCCGCATCCCCGTCGTAGTCGGTGAGGTCAAGGACCAGGACCCCGTCTCGGTGGATCACAGACTCCCACGCGGGAAGGACCCCCACGCCCTCCTCAGGCGCCATGCTGCACCCGCGGCTCGTCTGTGGGCTCAGTGCCATGGCACACGGAAGCGCGGCGAGGACCAGGGGCCACAGGAGCTTGGGCGGCAACATCACAGAGCCTACAGAGCAGCATTCGTGCCAAGACGCACCGAGGACACTTCATGGTGCTGCCCCGAGGACGGCATGAAGTCGTTGGCGGTCCCGCGACATCCTCGTCAGACCGGTTTCCCCGGTTTCCCCGTCCGACGGTCGCCTGATAGGTGGACCAACGCGCCGGGTTTCGGCCGGAGGGACAGCCGTACCGGACGGACAGGTGGAATATCGAAACGCAACGATCCCGAAGCGCGGCCGACCACAGTGTCGTGCTGGCTCGACATGTACACCCGGGCACCTGCGCGTCCGCGCGACCTACGGACAGGGATCGGCGAGGAATCGATTTTTCAGGGCTGGCTGAGGCAAGCGCCAAGGAAGATCCCGATAGGCAGCGGGCAGTTGTTGACCTCCGGCCGACAACTCGCCCCCTCGACCCCCGCACAGCTCCCAGCGTCGTCCAGGTTGCACAGTCGGGTGCAACACCGGTCGGCCGCGCAATCGGGAACGTTCGAGCCTTCCGCGCACTGGAATCCGTCCTCGCAGTCGTTGAGCTCGGAGCACGCATCCCCTTGGCCGCCCCCGTCGACGTGGTAGCCGCAGGCCGCAGAATCACACCACCCTGTCGCCGGGACTCCGTAGCAGCCGCTTCCGCTGGGGCAGTCAGGTCCAAACAAGGGAGAGCACATGCCGCTGCAGACCGGCAGCGCGCCGCCGAACCACCCAATACAAGTCGTCAACGGATCGGGACAGACGTCACCGTCGGCACACAACTCTCGGCAGGTGCCCTCACCAGTCTCGTCGTCAACCTCGTGGCAGAACAGACCCGCACCGCAATCGTCGACCCCCGAGAACCGGCCGCCCTCGACTCGGCACGTCTCGCCAGCCAACTGCGGAGCCTGGATGATTGGGGAGCAACGTGCCGCGTTGGGCACGTCCCCGCCGTCGTCGGCCCACGGCATGCATTTCTCGAACCCCGGGCATCGGGGGCGTTCCAGATCGCATGGAACGATGGACGCACCTCCCGAGCTGCCGCTCCCCGCGGATGTCGAGGAGTTCGAGGCCGTCGTACCCACTGCGGTCCCACTGGAGTCTCCTGGGGCCGCAGTGCTCACACTCGCCGCCATGGTGGTGATCTCTGGGGGAGTGCTCGTAGTGGGAGCGGACGATGTCTCTAAACTCGCGGTCGTCGAGCCCGTCGTCGTCGAGCCCGTCCCCCCTTCACCGGGGCTCGAACCTACGACCGGGCCGCAGCCGGACAGGCTCAACATCCCCATCAAGTAGACCGGCGAACGACGAAGACTCATCGCCGCAGCTTGCCACGACTCCTTCGACACGCGGCGCACGGATGCTCCCACTGCAAGAGAGAGAACGATCGGGACGCCTTCGTCAGACTTCTCGTCGCCGACGCAAAGAGAACCCTGTGGGGAAGATCCGGAGGAAGATGACGACGACGAGACCGGCACGATCATCAGGCTCGTGTTGCTGGGATAGCTTCCAGGATCGCTCTGGGCGACGTGAGAACCGGAGACGTATACATCGAACGTCTGGTCGTCCTTCGTCACCCGGGTGGAGAGTCCGTCTTAGATGAGCGTGGGACCGGGCTGAGCAACGAGCATGCCTTGCTCCTCCTAGACAGCGCAACCTCGTCCGTACGGCCGCCCGACGCCGATGGCGACGATCCCCTCGGCCGCGCCCCCCTCGGCGGAGGGCAGCGTCCCCAGGCTCAGGGGCTAGTGCGCGCCCTTCTTCGGCCGCAGCGGCTTCCCATCATTCACGTGCTCGTTCCACGTCGCCGGCGCAAACCCGTTGTCGACTTCCTCCATCGTGATGCACCCGGGCACCGGGCACACGATCTCGCACAGGTTGCACCCCACGCACTCGCTCTCGTCGATCACCGGCACCCGCTTCTTCCCCTCATCAGCCGGGAACAGGCACTGGTGCGCCCCGTCCTGACAAGCAACGACGCAGTCGTAACAACCGATGCACTTGTCGGCATCGATCTTCGCGATGGTCTCGAAGTTGAGATCGAGGTTCCCCCAGTTGGAGTAGCTGGGGATAGCCTTGCCGGTCATCTGATCGAGGTTCTCGAACCCATACTCGTCCATGTAGTTCTCGAGCCCCTCGATCATGTCTTCGACGACCCGGTAGCCGCGGAGCATGACCTCGGTGCACACCTGCACGGAGCTCGCACCAAGCAAGATGAACTCGACGGCATCCCGCCAGCTCGACACCCCGCCGATGCCGCTGATCGGGATCTTGAACCCCGGGTCGCGAGCCAGTGAAGCACACATGTGCAGCGCGATCGGTTTGACTGCCGCACCGCAGTAGCCACCGTTGCTCGAGAGCTCGCCAACCCGCGGGTTGATGACCTGGCGGTCGATGTCGACTCCGATGATGCTCTTGATCGTGTTGATCAGCGACACCCCGTTGGCACCGCCCGCTTGTGCAGCGAGGCCGTGCGGCACGATGTCACCCACGTTGGGCGTCAGCTTCACCAGCACCGGGACGGTGGAGTACTCCATCGCCCACGACGTGATTTCTTCGTTGACCGCGGGCTCCTGGCCCACGGCCGAGCCCATGCCCCGCTCGCACATACCGTGTGGACAACCGAAGTTGAGCTCCAGGCCATCGGCGCCCGCGTCGATCGAGCGCTTGATGATGTCCTGCCACTCCTGTTTGGTCTCCACCATCAAGCTGACGATGATGGCGTGCTCGGGGTGGCTCTTCTTGACCTCCGCGATCTCGCGGAAGTTGGTCTCGAGCGACCGGTCGGTGATCAGCTCGATGTTGTTGAAGCCGATGTTCTTGGTCCCCTTGTAGTGGAGGCCAGCGAAACGGCTGGAGACGTTCTGGATCGGTTGGCCCAGAGTCTTCCAAACGGCGCCGCCCCAACCGTGGTCGAAGGCGCGCTTGATCTGGTCGCCCGAGTTCGCCGGAGGGGCGGACGCGAGCCAGAACGGGTTGGGAGAGATGATGCCAGCGGTGTTGGACTGCAAGTTCGCCATGTCGTCGAATCCCTTCAGGCTTGGCCCTTGAAGTAGGCGTCAATGGCGTGGGCAGCCTTCTTGCCCTCCGCGGCGGCGTAGACCACCTCGGTGCCTCCGTTGGCAGCGTCACCCGCTGCGTACACCCCCGGACGACCGGTGGCTCCTCCTGCGTCGACCTGGACGCAGCCTTTCTCCACCACGACGCCGGGCAACGATGCCGCGAGTTCGCCGAGCTTGCCTTGGCCGATGGCCAGCAACACCAGGTCTGCGGGCAGCACGTGCTCGCTGCCCTCGATGGTCTTCTTCTTCTCGTCGAGGCGGACACACTTGATGCCTTCGACCTTGCCCGCGCCTTCGAACGCGATGGGCTGGGTTCCAAACGCTGCGCGAACACCTTCGACTTTGCCCGCCTTCCACTCGTGGGCGTAGCCGCTCATGCCGGGCTCCCGCCCGCGATAGGCCAGCGTGACCGACTCGACGCCCAGGCCACGGAGCTCCCGGACCGCGTCGAGGGCCGTGTTGCCACCGCCGACCACGACCGCGTTCTTGACGCCCGAGACGTCCACCTGACCGACCTTGAACAGCTCGATGTACTCGACTGCGCCGTAGACCCCCTCGAGGTCCTCACCGACCGCCGACAGCGAGCTGTCTGGGCCCAGGCCGAACGCCAAGACGAGCGCGTCGTGCTTGGCGTCGAGTTCCTCGAGCGTGGCGTCCTTGCCGACCTCAAACCCGGTCTTCACCTCGATACCTCCGATGGACAAGATCCAGTTGACCTCGTCGACCGACGCATCAGCCTTCATCTTGTACGGCGCAATACCGGTGGTGTTGAGCCCACCGATGACCTCCCGCTTCTCGTACAGCGTCACGGCATGACCGAGCCGTCGCAGCTCGTGGGCAGTCGCCAGCGCAGCCGGCCCCGCGCCCACGATGCCCACGTTCTTGCCCGTGTCCTCACCGGCCTCGAAGTAGGTCCACTCCTTCTCGTACGCGACGTCGGTCGAGTACCGCTGCAGCTTGCCGATCTGGATCGGCGGCTGGTCCATCTCGTTGAACACGCAGTCGCCCACACACAGCACCTCGACCGGACACACCCGCGCGCAGCTCATCCCGAGCACGTTGGACTCGAAGATGGTCTTGGCCGACCCCTTCACGTTGTCGGTCGCGATCTTGCGAATGAACGTGGGGATGTCGATCGACGTCGGACACGCCTTGATACACGGCGCGTCTTCGCAGTACAGGCAGCGGTTGGCCTCCACCGCGGCCTGCATCTTGTTGTACGGCGGCTTGAACTCCTCGAAGACGGTCTCCGAGCGGTCGGGTGTGATGTCGGTGCGTTTGGTCGTCATGCTCAGCCCTCGAAGACTTCGTCGGTGATGTCGAGGCCACGATCGATGATCGCGAAGCCCTCGCGCAGCTGCTCTTCGTTGATGCACAGCGGCGGGTTGCACATGAAGCTGCTCCACTTCACGAAGGTGAACATTCCGCTGTCGCGGAAGTGCGTGGCCAGCTTGCCCATCGCGGGGTGCGTACCGTTGTAGGGCGCGAGCAGCTCGCCCTTGCTGTTCTTCTGCACGTCCATGATGCCGAACAACCCAATCTGCCGTCCCTCCCGGGCCGACGGGTGCTTGGCGACCAAACGGTCCATCTCGGCCCGCATGATCTTGCCCATGTTCACTGCGTTCTCGATGAGCTTCTCCTCTTGGAGGACCTCAATGGCAGCGATGGCCGTGGCCATGCTGACGGCGTGGGCGTTGTAGGTCAGGCCGCCCCAGAACGTGTTGGTGCGGAAGTGCTTGGCGATGGGATCGCTGACCGCCATCGCCCCCAGGGGGATGTACGAGCTGGTCAGCCCCTTCGCCATCGTGACGATGTCCGGAACGATGTCGCCGTGTTCGAACGAGAACATCTTGCCGGTCCGGCCAAAGCCCGCCATCACCTCATCGCACACCAGAAGGATGCCGTGCTTGGTGAGCAGCTCGCGTAGCCCTTTGAGGTAGCCGGCCGGCGGCGGCATGATGCCGTTGGTGCCAGTGACCGCCTCGATGAACATCGCTGCGATGTTCTGGGGCCCCTCGTACATGATGACTTCCTCGAGATACTTGAGGTTGTTCCGGGTTTTCTCCTCGTCCGTGTCGCCGAACGAGTAGTCATAGGGACGCGGGTCCATCACCCGAACCACACCCGGCATCCCGGGCTCGTTCATCCAGCGCCGCGGATCTCCGGTCAGCTGCATGCAGGCATTGGTCGCCCCGTGGTAGCTGCGGTAGCGGCTGAGGATCTTGTGACGCCCGGTGTACAAACGCGCCGCTTTGATCGCGTTCTCGTTGGCTTCGGCGCCGCCCAGCGTGAAGAAGAACGTGTTGAGGTCGCCCGGCGTAATCTCAGCGAGCAGCTTGCCCAACCGCGCCCGAACCTCGGTGGCCGTCCCGGGATAGACGTAGGTGAGCTTGTCGACCTGCGCCTTGATCGCCTCGCGAATCTTCGGGTGGCCGTGGCCAACGTTCACGCACATCAGCTGGCTGTTGAAGTCGAGAATCTTCTCGCCCTCGGGTGTGTACATGTACACGCCCTCCGCCCGCTCGATGGGCAACGGTGCGACCGCGTCCGTGGCCGCCCAGGAGTACATCGTGTGCTCTTTGCAGAGCCGGATCATCTCTTCGGAGTTCATCGTTCAGCTCATCCAGGTGGAGTCTTTGGCCATTTCCCAGCGAGTGGTGACCTTGCGAGGGCGCGTCCAGAACCGGTAGCCGTCAAACCCGGTGAGGTCGCCGGTCCCCAGCTTGGAGTCATTCCACCCACCAAAGGCGAAGGGCTCCCGGGGCACGGGCACCCCGATGTTGACCCCGCACATGCCGGCGCTGAAACGCTCGACCGCGTAACGGGCCACCCCGCCGTTGGTGGTGAAGATCGCCGCGGCATTGCCGTAGACGTTGTCGTTCTCGATCGCGATGGCCTCGTCGAGCGTCTTGGCGCGGATGATCGAAAGGACGGGTCCAAAGATCTCCTCGCACCCCGCGGGCATGTCGGGCGAAACGTTGTCGAGGATCGTGGGGCCGACCCAGTTGCCCGGCTGCCCCGCCACGCTCTTGCCGCGACCGTCCACGAGGACCTTCGCGCCTCGCTTCTCGGCTTCGTTGATGTAGTCCGTGATCCGCTCCACGCTCTGAGGGTTGATGATCGACCCCATGTCCTCCCCGAGCTTGATGCCCGAGGTGGTCTTCACGATGCTGTCGATGATCGGCTGCACGTCGCCGACGGCGATCATCACGGACGCCGCCATGCAGCGCTGGCCCGAGCACCCGTACGCAGAGGCCACGACGGTATCGGCGGTGAGCTTGAGTTCGGCATCGGGAACGACCACGAGGTGGTTCTTGGCGCCGCCGAGACAGACGACCTTCTTTCCGGTCTGTGCTGCTCGGGCGTAGACGATACGGGCCACTTTGGTGCTGCCCACGAAGCCCAACGCCTGAATCGTCGGGTTGTCGCAGAGGGCTTCGACGGTCTCCTTGCCGCCGTTGACGATGTTGAGCACGCCGTCGGGCAGCCCCGCTTCCTTGAAGATCTCGGCCAGTCGCATGGCGCTGTATGGGACCTGCTCGGAGGGCTTGAGGACGAAGGTGTTTCCGCCCACCAGTGCCTGCGGGAGCATCCACAGCGGGACCATCGTGGGGAAGTTGAACGGCACCACGCCAGCGCACACGCCCACGGGCTCGTGGGTGACGGCGCAGTTGATGCCGCGGCTGACGTCGAGCTGGTCGCCTTGCCCAAGGTTGGGGATGGAGCAGCCGAACTCGACGCACTCGATGCCCTTGAGCACGTCGCCCTTGGCCTGTGCCAGCGTCTTGCCGTTCTCGTGGCTGAGCAGCCATGCAAGCTCGTCGAGACGCTCTGTCATGAGAGCCTTGACCCGATACATCACCTGCGCGCGCTCCTTGAGCGGGGTGTCTTTCCACCCAGGAAACGCTGCAGTGGCAGCGGCGACGGCCCGCTCGACATCGGCGGTGTCGGACCACGCGACCTTGCCCATCTCCTTTTCGTGCCGCGGGTTCATGACCGCCTGCGTCTTGCCACTGGCCGCATCGGACCACTCGCCGCCGATCCAGTTTTTGCAATCGACGTAGGGTTTGAACTCGTAGCTACGGGGGGTGAAGATCGTGTCTGTCATCGGAATTCTCCGGGTTGTTCTGGTGAACCTGAGGGGTTCAGGCGGATGGTCCCGCCGAGAGGGGCACTTCGACATCGGATCCGACATCAAAGTGCGCGAGGCCCCGCTCTTCGTCGGTGCCGGGAACGAGGTTGTCGAGGACGACGGCGATGACCGCTCCGACGGCCATCCCGGTCGAACACAGGGTGTTGACGATGCCGACCAGGGCCTCCACGGCCCAGTGCGCACCCTCGATGGTGAGTGGGCTGGCGCCGATGTACGCCGGCAGGCTCAGCCCCATGAAGAACGCGAACCCGATGATGAACAGGTTTCGTGGGGCGTTCATGTCGACGTACTGCAGGTTGGAGAGCCCGATCGCGACAATCATGCCGAACAAGGTGCAGTACATGCCACCCACAACGGGCTGGGGCACCGTGGTGAACAGCGCGCCGAACTTGGCCGTGGTGCCGAGCACCAACATGATGACCGCGCCCGCTTGCACGACCCTCCGTGAGCCGACCCGCGTCAGCCCGATCGCGCCGATGTTCTCCGAGTAGCTCGTAGTCCCGTTGCCCGACCCGATGATGCCGGCGATGACACCCCCGAGACCTTCGGTCCCAATACCTCGGCTGACGACCTTGGCGCTCGGGATCGGTGCGCCGCTGAGCCGAGCGCAGGCGTAGTAGTCCCCCACAGACTCCACGATCGACGCGGCAACACCCGCCATCATGCCGACGATGGCCGCCGCGCTGAACACTGGCATGCCCCACTGAAATGGGAGCGGAATTCGGAACCAGTCGGCCTGCGCGACCTTGTCCCACGAGGTGTACGCCGGATGGCCGACCTCAAAGACCCCAGCCTCGGTGAGCACGATGGCCGTCAGCCACGCGCCACCCATCCCCAGGAGGATCGGGAACAGCTCGAACACGCGATGCTTCTTGCGAAGGATCTGCGAGAAGAGGATCACGAGAAAAATCGTGAGCCCGCCGATGCCCCAGTGCTTTCCAGCCGTGGGCGCGCCAAACGGAAACAACGCGAGCCCGATCAGCGCAATCGTGGGCGCGATGGTGACCGGGCCGACGAAGCGGAGCAGCTTCCCGATCAGCCCGGAGTAGCCGATGGCCATCTGCGCGAGTCCGCCGATGATCACAGCCCCTTGGATGTGCTGCATCCGAACCTCGAAGCCCGCCGTCTTCAGCGAGGCCATCCCGCAGATCGCGATCGCAGGGGTCAGGAACGAGAACGTGCCGCCCTGCACGATCGGCAATCGGTTGCCGATGCTCGTCTGCAGCAGCGTCGCGATACCTGACACAAAAAACATCGTGCCGATGAGCCAGCCAACCTTCTCCGGGTCGTCCTCAACGCCAAGCGGCCCGGCCATCATCAAGGGGATGGCGACGGTCGAGCCGAACATCGTCAGGTAGTGCTGCAGACCCAGCACCGCCGTCTCGCCCAGCGGGGGGACATCGTCGACGCCGTAGATCAGGCCGGAGCGCGTCTTGTCGGAAGACTTCGACATGCTAGCCGCGGTCGACCGGCGTGGGCTCTGCAAGCGTGTTCCGCTTGGATTGGCCGGCCCAGTAGTCCGGGAAACACGGACGCTCGATGTGCTTGCCTGCACCCTTGACGGTACGGAGTTCGCCGTTCGTCCAGACCACATTGCCGCGACTCAGTGTCGTAGCCGCGCCTCCGGTGACCTCCATGCCCTCGTAGATGTTGAAGTCTACGTTCTGGTGGGACGTTTCCTTGGAGATCACACGGGTCTGCTCGGGATCCCAGATCACGATGTCAGCGTCAGCACCGGGCTTCAGCGACCCCTTGCGCGGGTGGATGTTGAAGATCTTCGCAGTGTTGGTGCTGGTGACGGCGACGAACTCGCTGGGTGTGAGTCGGCCGGTCCGAACACCGTGGTGCCACAACACGCTCATGCGATCCTCGACGCCCCCGGTCCCGTTGGGGATCTTGCGGAAGTCGTCCTTGCCCGCGGCTTTCTGAGGGGTACAGAAGCAGCAGTGGTCGGTGGCCGTGGTCTGCAACATGCCGCCCTGAAGACCCCGCCACAGGGCGTCTTGGTGCTCCTTGCTGCGAAACGGAGGGCTCATCACGTAGTGCGCCGCGTGCTCCCAGCTGGGGTTGCGATAGTGCGAGTCATCGATGACCAGGTGCTGGGCGAGCACCTCGGCGAACACACGCTGGCCCTCGAGCCGCGCACGGGTGACAGCCTCGAGCGCATCGATGCACGAGGTGTGTACGAGATACAGCGGAGCGCCCAACACCTCAGCGATGCGAATCGCCCGGTTGGCCGCTTCGCCTTCGACCTCGGGAGGACGAGACAGCGGGTGTCCTTCGGGGCCCGTGATGCCCTTGTCGAAGATCTCCTGCTGCAACCGGTAGACCAGCTCGCCGTTCTCGGCGTGCACCGTGGCCAGCGCGCCGAGATCACGGGCGCGCGAGAAGCTGTTCACCAGCACCTCGTCGTCGCACATGATGGCGTTCTTGTAGGCCATGAAGTGCTTGAAGCTGTTGACCCCGTGCTCGGTGGTCAGCGTGCCCATGTCGTCGTGCACGCTCTGGTCCCACCACGTCACCGCGACGTGAAACGAGTAGTCGGCCGCCGACTTGGCCGCCCACTCGCGCCACTGCTTGTAGGCCTCCATCAAACGCTGCTGCGGCGCTGGGATGACGAAGTCGAGGATCATCGTCGTGCCACCCGCAGCCGCGGCCGAGGTGCCCGAGAAGAAGTCCTCGGACGCCACGGTGCCCATGAACGGCAGCTCCATATGGGTGTGCGGATCGATGCCGCCAGGCAGCACGTACGCACCGGTGGCGTCGATGACCTCGGCCCCGTCGGAGGCGAGGTCGGTCCCAACCGCGACGATGCTCTCGCCCTCGATCAGGACGTCTGCCCGCATCTCGCCTTCGGCCGTGACGACCGTTCCACCCCGAATGATCTTCAGTTTCGCCATGCGCCAGCCCTACTTTCCGTCGACCAATTCGTCGTACGCGTCGGGACGACGGTCCCGGTAAAACTGCCAAGTCTTGCGGACCTCGTCGATCAGCGACAGGTCGCAGTCGGCGACGATTACCTCGTCGTTGTCCTCGGAGCCCTCGGCGATGAACTCACCGCGCGGGTTCACGAAGTAGCTGGTGCCGTAGAACTTGCCGATGTTCCACGGGGCTTCGGTGCCCACGCGGTTGATCGCACCCACGTAGTAGCCGTTGGCCACGGCATGCGCGGGCTGCTCGATCTTCCACAGGTACTGGCTGAGTCCGGCCACGGTCGCGCTCGGGTTGAACACGATCTCGGCGCCGTTGAGGCCGAGACACCGCGCACCTTCAGGGAAGTGGCGGTCGTAGCAGATGTACACACCGATCGTGGCGTAGCGGGTCTTGAAGACCGGGTAACCGCCGTCGCCCGGCTTGAAGAAGAACTTCTCCCAGAAGCCTGAGGTCTGCGGGATGTGCTGCTTGCGGTACTTGCCCAGGTAGGTGCCGTCGGCATCGATGACCGCGGCGCTGTTGTAGTAGACGCCGCGCATGGCCTCTTCGTACAGCGGCACGACGATCACCATCTCGTGCTTCTTGGCGTACTCCTGCATCACCGTGGTGGTGGGCCCGGGAATGGGCTCGGCCGCGTCGTACCAACGCTTGTCTTGGCCGGGGCAGAAGTAGGGTCCGTTGAAGATTTCCTGCAGGCAAAGAATCTGAACGCCCTTCTTTGCGGCCTCTTCGATGAGCGGGATGTGCTTGTCGAGCGCAGCCTTCTGAATCTCCGCCACGGGGACGGTTTCATCGTTGATGGGGTTACTGCACTGGATCAAACCGCAACGGACCGAATCTGACATCTTTGATTCTTCGCCTTGTCAGGCCGAGTCGCTCCGGACCACGGAGAACTCGGCGAAAGAGCGCAGGTATACCAGAACGGGACAGTCCCGGACAAGGCGGAGGAACGCCGTTCAGCCACCCTCCGCCGCCGAGGACCTCATCTTCTGGGCACGCCAGGCATCGAGGCTTCGGCGCGTCGCAGTGGCTTTCTCTGGAGGCATCCTCGGTCATCGTCGTTCTTCCCTGACCGCTCGCTCCGGGCACATCAACCACACATCAGACTACGCTTGGGTGTGCGCTCGCGTCTGCCAGCTGCGCTCGTCCTCGCCACGAGCACCTGCTCCGCCCCCTCCGCCGACCCGCAGCCTGGCTTCGAGGCATCCGGTCACCCAGAGCGCCCCACCCGGCAGCCCGCGCTCGAGATCAATGCCGCAAGACTCCGAGCCCTGACCGCAGAGCTCTCGGGCGACGCGATGGAAGGGCGAGGAACAGGCACGGCGGGAGGTCGACGGGCGGTCGAGATGATCGTCGCGGAAATGGCGGCACAAGGACTCCATGGCGTCGGAGCGAGCTACGAACAACCGGTGCCTCTGCGTGGTTCTCGGCTGACCGACGTCTCGATCCGGTGGCGACAAGGCGAGTCCGGGCCAGAGCGTCGCGCAGGTCCACAGGTCATCGTCAGCTCCGAGGCGCCCGAAGGCCGCTACGCCTGGACACGCCGCCTCGTGTTCGTCGGCTACGGCATCGACAACCAGGAGGATTGGAACGACTACGCCGGGGTCGATGTGACCGACAAACTCGTGGTCGCGCTGGTCGGAGAGCCGGATGCCGCTCCCTTCGGTGGCCAAGCACTGTCGTCCGCGGGGCGCTGGACCGACAAGCTCGAGCAGGCCCGCGCCCACGGTGCGGCCGGCTGCCTGATCGTGCACACGGCCGACGCCGGCTACGACTGGCCGGTTGTACGAACGAGTTTTTCCGGAGAGCGCTTCGAGTTGCAACCCGGACCCTCCCCCCGCCTCGCGCTGTGGGGTTGGCTCTCGTCAGAGACTTTTGAGGACCTCATCGGCCAACCCGTCGAACAGGCCCAGCGCGACGCGTCCGAACCCGCGGGCGCCACCCGAATGCTCACCCCCCAGATCGACGCCTCGTTCGAACAAACGACGCGACGATTCCACGAACACAACGTCGTGGGTCGCGTCGGATCCGGCGCCGCCCCGGTCGTGGTGGTCACGGCACACTGGGATCATCTCGGACGCGTCCCCTCCCGGGTGCCCGCGGAAGACCCGATCTTCAACGGCGCGGTCGACAACGCCAGCGGCGTGGCATCGATGCTGGCGTTGGCGTCGGCCCTCGCCCGCCGACATCGGGAGGACCCCTTGGCCGGAACGATCTATTTCGTCGCGACCGCCGCCGAGGAGCAAGGCCTGTTGGGCAGCGAAGCATTCGCGCGCGACCTCCCCGTGCCGAGGGAATGGATCGCAGCCGCGATCAACCTCGATGGCATGAACGTGCAGGACCCCACGCCAAGCGTCGAGCTGGTCTCGGCCGAGCACTCGACCTTGGACGCTCTGTTCGGGTCCGCCCTCGCCCGGCAGGGACGCGTCGCCGTTCCCGACCGAGCTCCCCAAAGCGGTGCGGCATATCGCTCCGACCACGTTCCCTTCCTCCGGCTCGGCATCCCCATTCTGTATCCAACCCCCGGGTTCGCAGGCTCCGCGGCGCTGGTCCGGGCCGGTCAGGAGCGCACAGCCCGCTATCACGCCGTCTCAGACGATTTTGACCCCGCGTGGTCGTTCGAAGGCGCGGCCGCGGACACCCAAGCCGTCTACGAGGTCGTGATCGACATCGCCGACGGCAACGTCCGTCCCCGCATCTTCCCCGCCGAGCCAACCCTACCAACCCGCTAAACCAGTGCTATCGTCCGCGAATCATGGCCCGCCGCGTTGTCACCAAGGGCTCCGGTCGCCGTTCGGTGGCTACGAAGAGCACCCAAGAAGTCGTCGACCTGGACGACCGTCCGCTTTCGCTTCGGCGCAGCCGCGACGGCAAGCGTGTCGTCGTCTCGCTCCCCTATGAAGCTTGGGTCGTCAACCTGAGTTCGCTGGAAATCGAGAAGACCATCGAGCTCACCATGCCCCGACCCACGGCGTACGAAGGGTATGAGGACGGCGTGTTGTGGTTCGGCGGCAGCCACCTGCATCGCGGCAGCCTCTGGAGTGCCGCGACGACAAAGGCGGGCACCAAGCTCGGCGGCGTCGTGGACCACGTGTGCATCGTGCGGCCTCGGCTGCTGTGCGGTGTCGGATCCGTCGGCGAAGTCCTGTGGGACACCGAGAAGCAGGAGGAAGTCCACCGGCGCAAGGCGAGCGAACGTGACATCCATGCGCTCGCGGCCAGTGCCGACGGTCGGGCGATTTTCGCCGATGGCAGCCCGCAGGTGTGGGTCATCGATCCCGACCACCCCTCGGGCTACATGAAGCTCAAGTTCAAGCACACCAGTGCCGTCGAACTCGAGCCCGAAGGCATCGTTGCCCTGACGGTCGCCGACAACGGTCGCGCACTGTTGGGCGCGCGCGATGGCGGCGTGGCGTGGACCAGCAAGGCGCTGCGAGTCGTCGAAGAGCGTTTCCCCAAAGGGGCACAGCGCCCTCCGCTGGCCCTCGACGCCGCCAACGGGTGGGTCTACGCCCTCCGCTCCGGCGGCGTCCTCGATCGATTCTCCATTCCTCGCAAGAACGATGAGGACGATACGCGTCCCGCCGCTCAGACCCTCCGTCTGCAGCGCTCCGCCACCTGCATGGTGACGGCGCCCGGTGGAATGCTCGTCTTGGCCGGGCCGCAGTCCGACGACCAGCTTGGACGACTGTGGACCGTCGAGGCCGAGACACTCGCGTGGGAGCCTCTGGAGCTTCAGGAGCGCACGCTCGTCGAAGCACCGCACAGTGACGAAGGCGGCAAGAAGAAACCCGACTTCACCCAGGTGCGGAGCAAGCTTGCTGGCCCCGCGATCTCCAAGGTGTCGGTGGACGCGGTCATCACCGCCACACCGACCTTTTGGGTCACGCGCGAGACCGGTGCGATCCTCGAGCGGCCGAGCACCATCATGGAGTCCGCGGATGTGCTCCCCGCCGACGCGTTGTTGCTCCCGGCAATGTTTCGACTGCGCGAGGGCAACGCCCGTCCGGGTCTCGTCCTGTGGCCTGGCGCTCCGAAAGGACGTCGTCGCAAAGACACCCAGCTCCTGACGTGGGGCGATGAACCGCGGCAGTGGCTCTCCTTGGATACGCCGTCCATTCGCACCCAAGGCTGGTCACGTCGTGATGTGTTCCCTCTTCAGGTTGCGCTGCGTCATCCGCTCCCGGAAGTTGCTGGCCAACGCCCGCGCATTCCGGGCCGGTGGGTCGACGCGGAGCTGTTCGATGCGCTCGCTGCCGAGTGCAAGAAGCTGCTCAAGGTCCTGTGGTAGGTCCTGTGGTAGCCGCTCGGTAGCGGGGACCCCGGCGCTTGGCATCACGCAAGTGCCACTGCATGCGCCCGGCTCTCGGTGCGGCGACTGAGCAACGCCTTGGCGAACGGCTCGACCGTCTCCCGGAGGGTCTGCTCGCGGACGGCTTCGATCGCCGCTGCCCCAAGGACACCGTACGCCTCGAGTCCTGCCCCGGTGGGCTCCTTTGCAGTCATGTCGAGAGCACTCGATGCCGCGAAAGCCTGCGCCACAGCGTCATGCAGCGAGGGGTCGACCGACAACGCCCACTGAACGACCCGCCAGGCGAGTGCAGCGTGCCGCGCCTCGTCGGCGGCGATCTCCTCGAGCGCCGACACCACCGCGGGGTCCGAAGCACGTTGCGCGGCCAGCTCGGCATGGGCCGCGGCCAGCGTCTCCCCAACACATCCCTCATGCACGGTCGCGACGACCACATCCTCGAGGGACGTGCTGCGAGCCGGGCCGGCGTTCAGTGGCCCGGGTTGTTGCGGCTCCGCGCCGAAACGCCCCGCGAGCGCCAAGGCCAGCTCCGCATGCCGAATCTCATCGCGCATGGCGGTTGCCGTGTCTACGAGGAGGTCCGCTGGCGCCCCCACCGAGATGAGTTCGAGCGCAAACCGGGCGAACGATGCGACCGATGCGTGCTCGTCGAGAGCCGCCTCGAGCCAATGTGCCGCGACGGCGGGCCGGGCCTCTTCGGGTCCGCACGCGCCCCATGCGTCGCCGGGGACGAGCGAAGCCACGCGCGGGTGATCGTCCACGATCAACGGCCGCCCTTTTCCGCCGCAGAAGTCGTCGAACACGCTTGCCGTGAAGCAGCACTGGTCTTCCCAGACCTCGGTGCAGACGACCTGGTTGAAGAGAAAACCACACCCGGGATCGGGAAAGGTCTCGTGGGCAAGGGACGCGGCGGCCCACTGGCACTCGCCCTCGCAGACGCACTCGCCGGTGCTGTTCGGGCTGCCGAAGCAGAAGTCGACGTTGGGGTATGCCAGCGCAGTACACACCCGAGCCGGTCCGCCGCTGGTATCCAGGAAGCCTGTGGAGACGTCCCCTCCCGTGCTGGACGTGTCGGCGCGTCCGGTGGCGTCGACCGTGAGCCCAGTGCTCTCGGCCCTCCCGCTCGAGGATGAGGGTGGCGGGGTCCCGCCCTGCGACGCGCCGTCGCTGCTGTCCAGGACCCGAGCTGTACAGCCCGCTACAGCCGGCGACAACCCCAGCGCGAGTGCAATCGCCGCTCGAACACCATCCACCCGACAAACCATGCGCAGAGCATAGGACCAGTCCCTGCCCACGTCACGCGAGCACCAGCGCCGCGCCACAGGCAAACGCCAGACCGACCACGAGAGGCGAGTAGAGCGCGTCGTCTGCCTGAGCGAAGTCCGTGCTGTGGTCCGCCTTGGAGAAGCCCACCTGCTTTCCATCGCCGACCGCCCGCAGAACAAAAACCGCCAGCGCGATCCACAGTGGTACCCGGACCATGAGCGGAGCAAACGCGACGCTCGGCCAGATGAGCAATGCCGCGAGCACTGCGCAGGCTGCGGAGACGGCAAGGCAGACCAACGGCCCCGGCTTGAAGGCCGGTGTTCCGTCGGCGCGCTGTGGCACGGCGGCATCCATTCCCCACCGACCCCCGGCGCCCCAGTACGCGTGAAGGCCCGCGAGTACAACGGCCAACACTGCGCCGCAGAGCGATACCCCCTGCAAGATCGTGGTCGACACGGCTCCCACCGAGATCCACAGGCACGCAGCAGCGGCCAGAAAAAGCGGCCACGCCAGATGTCCGCGCAATGCCGCGAAGACGACGACCCCGCTGAGCACGCAGACCGACGCGACCGCGTGAACAAGCGGGACGCCACCAACTGCCATCGCCAGGCCGACCCATGCGATCGACGTCAGGTGCCAGGCAAAGCGAAAGATACGCTCGGCCGCAAACCGGGGGATTCCGACGTCCCACGGCTTGGAAAACAACGGGCGTAGAAGCGCTGCCTCACCAAGAGCGGAGTGCAACACAGCGATGAGCGAAAGAATCCCGACGGCGACATAGGTGAGCATGGTGTCCTCCGCACGGCCATACGCTGCCGTATGTTCCGTGCATTGCCGGCGTACCATACGCTGGCGTACTGTCCACCCGACCGCCGTCGATACTTCGAGACCGCCGTGCGCTCCTGAGCCAGCCCGAATCCGCACGCCCGCGAGCGAAACAAACCGGGTCGACCGAAGGCGGCTCGCCTTTGTGGCCCACCAGGACGCCCCCCGTCCTCTCGATGGAGACCCGGTCGATCATGGCGCCGGTTTTCGTGGAACGATGCGACCCTCATGTGTGAGCTGCTCGCGATCTCGGCTCGATTTCCAACGACGATCAGCCTGTCCTTCGAGGAGTTGGCGCGGCACGGGGGCTGCGACCGCCCGCACCACGATGGCTGGGGCGTGGCGTTTGTGCGTGAGCGCGATGCGCTGCTCATCAAGGAGCCCCAGCCGGCCGCGCACAGTCTGATGGCTCGCTTCGTCGCCCAAGCGCAGATCGAGAGCACCACGGTCGTGTCGCACATTCGCAAGGCCACGCTGGGCGGGAACCGCTTCGAGAACACCCACCCTTTCTCGCGGGAGCTGGGCGGACGGGCGCATGTCTTTGCCCACAACGGCAGCGTTGCGCCGATCAAGGGTGTGGACCTCGGCTCGTTTCGGCCGCACGGCGACACCGACTCCGAGCACGCGTTTTGCGTCTTGCTATCCCGCCTCGCGCCGCTGTGGCGTGACGGGAAGGTCCCGGAGCTTCGACACCGCGCTCAGGTGGTGGCGGAGTTCGCAGCCGAGCTTCGAGCTGTCGGCATCGCAAACTTCCTGTACGCCGACACCGACGCGCTGTTCGTGCACGCCCACCGCCGCCCCAAGCACGACGATGATGAGCCGGACGCCCCCGGGCTCCATGTCTTGGAGCGGAGCTGCGCGGTCGAGCTGGGTAGCGTGCAGGCGGCGGAGGTCTCGGCTCGGTCTCAGTGGGTGTACCTCGCCGCGACGGTCCCGCTGAGCGACGAGCCGTGGCGCCCGATGGAGGTCGCCGAGCTGGCGGTGATCCAAGGGGGCCAGCGGTGCACTTGGGCCCCGTGAGTCGCTCGTGTGTCGAGGCCTGAGTGATTCAGGCGCTCGGTCGGCAGAACCCAGTGTCCACGTAGGCCTCGTCGATGCCCTCGAGGTCGACGAAGTAGGGCTCACACACGAAGCCCTCGTCACAATCAGGTGCAGCGAGATCGCAGAACGAGGTGCAGCACGGCTCGCCTTCGGGGCATTCGTCGACCGCCTCTTCAGTCACCATGAATGAGCCGGTGGGGCACGCCGGGTGCAGGGTCGAGGCATCGACGTAGGCGGGCGTGTTTTCGCGAATGCAGACGAAGTCGCCGTATGTCCCTGGATAGCACCCGCTCCCCTCCTCCTCGCAGTCTTGAAGCAGCGGACTGCATGAGGGCAGGCAGATCGGGAGGTATTCGTGGTTCCCGTTGAAACAGGTCCGCGTCGGGTCTGTACATCTCGGCCCGTCGTCGTACGTACAGAACTCGATGCACGTGCCCTCCAGGGTGTCGCCGTCCACGTCCCAACACATGGATCCGGCCGCGCAGGTGTCACTCCCCGACATCGGGCTGTCTTCGACGGTGCAGAGTTCTCCGGGCAACGACGCGTCACCGGGGATCGAGGTGCACAGAGGATTCGACCATGTGCCCGATCCCGACAGGTCCGCCACCTTGCACCCCTCCCCGCGCCCGCAGTCTTCCTGCTGCCACGGAATGCACTCCACAGAGCAGTGTGCGAGCGCGTTGTCGGGCTGAAAGCCGCCACACCCGCCACCGCCGTCGGGGTCGGTGATGAAGCCGGTGCTGATACCCGTATCGAGCGCATCGCCGGATGAGCCCAGCCCACCACTCGAGCTCGACGTTCCCAACACCCCGCCACTCGTCGAGGATGTCGTTGTTTGGGGGCCCCCCGTCGGGGGGTCGAGGGAATCCGTCGACGTGCTCGATGTCGCCACGGGTTCGGCTTGCCCCGAGGATCCTCCCTCGCTCACCAATGAAGCGGTGCACCCTCCGACGCCCACGAGTAGTACGACGCTCAGCCTCGACCAGTCCATCTTCGTAGCGTAGCGCGGTCCTCGCCCCGTCACCACGGTGACAACGAACGTCGATCGACCCGGTGTCTCATGTGACACCACGGCGACCCGTGCGAGTGGGCGAGCCCTCAACTCAGGACCCGACGTAGAAACCCACGCTGCCGCTCGGCACACTCCCGAGAGACCTCAGCATCGGGCGCGAGTGTCTCGAAGTCGTGAAACGCACCCAACACCTCGTCCAGCGTAACCTCCGCACCTGCGTGGTGAAGCCCGGCCGCGTAGCTCCGCGACTCAGCCGCGAACAGATCGAGCGTCCCCACACCAATCCACGCAGGAGGAAGCCCGCCAAGGTCTCCGCACCGGGTAGCGGCGGCATACTCGGGAATCGACGCCGCGCCCGGAGGACCACCGAGGTAGGCCCCCCAAGCCGCCGCGTTGCTCCGGTTGTTCCACACCGCGTGTGCTGTGGGATCGATCGAAGCATCGGCTGCGGTCCGGTCGTCGAGCATGGGCCAGCACAACAGCTGCCCATCCGGAAGCGGCAGTGCGCCGCCGCGTAGTCGTTGACACAACACCGCGGCCAGACCGCCACCGGCACTCACCCCGCCCACCGCCATCCGCTCGAGCCCAAGGGACGCGAGCCACCGCCAGCCCGCGAGGCAGTCGTCGATGGCGGCCGGACACGGATGCTCCGGTGCAAGCCGGTACTGCACCGAGGCGACGACGATCCCAAGCTCGCGAGCCCAGGCGATGCAACGTGCGTCGTCTTGCCGCGGCGAACCCAACAACAGTCCACCACCGTGCATCCACAGCAGGCCAGCCCGCGCCGCGGTTTCGGGCCGAACCACCCGAAGCTGAACGCCATCGGACTCGACCGTCTCCACCACAACGCCTTCGGCGGGTACATCTTTGGCCATCGCAGCCGCCGCCCTACGCATGAGCGGCAGTCGCTGCAGCTTGTGATACGGCAGCTTGGGCGCTCGGGCCCAAGCCTCTCGCAACTGAGGATGAACCTCGTGCGGCGCCGCGGCCATCAGCTGTTGATCACAGCTTCGATTTCTTCGCGACTGAGGGTGTGGTCGGTGTCCTTCGCGAACGAGAACACCTTGTCGACCAAGTCTTCGCTCGTCTCGAAGCCGTGCGTCTTCAGCCAGTGCAGGACGTTGGACTTGCCGCTGTAGTGGCCGATCTCGATCTCTTGTTGCCGACCGAAGACCCGGGCGGGCACGGACGAATACACGCGGTCGGCGAGGTCGAGCTCGCCTCTGGCCTCGGCCTTGATCACCGCCGCCGCATGCACCCCGGTCGCGGTCCGGAACGCGTCTCGGCCGCTGAGCGGGTACGCGGGGTGGATCGGCACCTCCGTGTACTCACTGACCTTGTTCACGTACTCCACGAGACACGACAGGTCGTGTTCCTTCGGGTCGAGTTGTCCGAGCAGGTAGAGGTTGAGCAGCAACAGGTCCATCGACGTGTTGCCCACCCGCTCACCAAGTCCGAGACCACAGCCGTGCACCCGGTCGACGCCGTGCTCGAGGGCGAACAGCGCCAGAGGGAGCGCGTGTCCCCGGTCGTTGTGACCGTGCCAATCGAGCCCGACCGAGTCCTCGACACCCATGCCACGCAGCAGGCCTTTGGTGAACGCCAACAGGTTCGACACGCCGTCGGGCGTCGCGTGGCCGCACGTGTCGCACAGCACCAACCGGGAGGCGCCTGCGTCGATCGCCGTGCGGAACAGCCGGTCGAGCGTGCTCGGGTGGCTACGGGTCGTGTCTTCGGTGACAAACGAAGCCGGCAGGTCGTTGCGAACGATGAACTCCATCGCCGCAGCCGTGTACGTCTCGAGCCGGTCCACGTCCCAGCTCTCCGCGTAGCCGCGAATCGGGCTGGAGCCGATGAACGCGGTCACCTCGATCGACAGCCCTACCTTCTGAGAGATTTCGACGATCGGAGCGATGTCGCGCTCGATCGTTCGTGCGGCGCAGTTGGGAAGAATGCTCAGCTTCTCCTCCACGATGCAACGCGCCAGGCGCTCAACATCCTCGTAGGCCCGTTTCCCCGCCGCGGGCAGGCCCAGGTTCACAACGTGAATCCCGAGCCGGTCCATCAACCGCAGCAGATCCATCTTCTGCTCGATGGAAGGATCTCGGACCGAAGGCGACTGCAGCCCGTCCCGAATCGTCTCGTCGACGAAGATCGGCTTCTTCGGCAGCAGCGGACCCCGGCGGTCCTTTTCGTTCCAGTCGTAGATGAGCGCGGCGGTGTCGGTCATGGTCGAGAGTCCCTAGGCCTGAGCGACGATGATGTCGTCACGACGGAAGAAGAGCTGGATCTGCTCGAGGAGGCTGTAGAACAGCTCCTCGTCGATCTCGTCGTCTTCGTCGACCTGCGTGAGCAACAGATCCCGCATCACGACGATGCCTTTGAGCTCGGCCTCCTCCTCATCGTTCTTCGGCGATCCGAGGAAGATGACCGTGCCGCGAGGGTCGACGCCGTTCCCCACTTGCTCGGCCGTGGCACGAGCTTGCACGGTGATGGGAGTCGCGGCGACCAGCTTGAGCACGGGGTCGGGAAGTCCTTCGAGGACCTCCTCGAGGCGCGAGCGAAGCTCTTGAGTCTCGGCGAAGTCGGGGGGCCCAGGAGCGTCTTCCCCGAGTTCTGCCCATTCATCGCTGTCGAGCGCGAGCACCATCGTCATGGCCTCGCGGGCGCCAGCCTCGTCGCCGGTCGCTTCGAGAGCGATGCCGACTTGGTAGTGAAGGTCAGCGTCTGCATCGTCGTGCCCGAGGGCTGTGCGAAGGGTGGCAACCGCCGCCTCGAACTGCTCGTCCGCCAGCTGGGCCGAGCCAAGCGCTCCGAGGTATGCGGGGTGGACCTTGCGAGCTGCGTCGATCTCCGCGAGTGTTTCGAGCGCGCCCGTGGCGTCGTCGGCGCTGAGCCGGAGCTGCGCCAGCAGAAGTCGGGCATCGTCGGCCTGCTCTCCGGGGACATCCGGAAGCTGCAGGACCTTGCGCACCTGGTCTTCGGCCTCCTCGATCTCTTCCATCGAGTAGAGGCATTCCGCGCAGTCGAAGTGGATCTCGGGGCGACCGGCTTCTTGGTCGGCAGCCTTGAGCAGCGCAGTGGTCGCGTTCTCGAGGTCGTCTTGGGCCCAAGCAAGCAGGCCGCGGAGGTGGAGAACCCGAGCGTGCTCTTCTCCAGCCGCCGCGGTCGCCTCTTCGAGGACAGCCGCCGCAGCTTCGATGTTTTCGTCCTCGACGGCGGCAAGGCCACGGTCGATGAGGGCGTCGATCTCGGACATGGGCGCACCGTAGACCCTTGGACCAGGTCTCGCTCACCAGCTTGTGTCAGGGCCGGGTGAGCGCGCTCATGCACTCTCCGCTGCGCGCGTTCGCCGTCAGTCGACGCCTGTGTGATCCCGTGCGATCACGGCATGTAGGAAGCGCCGGCCGTGCCTCTGTGAGTCGCCCCACCGCGGGTCCGCAGTGAGCGGCGTCCGGGTGACACAGCGTCAGGTTGCGTCCATACTCCAGTCGCTAGGCGTACCCCCTTTTCCTGTGTTTTATCGGGTTTTACAGGGTTCACACGGTCGCCAAGTCTCCGAAGACCCCAAGAACGAGAAGAATATGGACACTCCGGTTTCCCAGGACGTGACCCGAAAAACGCTCGAGTCCGTGGTGATCCGCTTCGCGGGTGACTCGGGCGATGGCATGCAGCTCGCCGGTACGCAGTTCACTCAGACGAGTGCGGTCGCCGGCAACGACCTCGCGACCTTCCCGGACTTCCCGGCCGAGATCCGAGCGCCCGCTGGCACCTTGTTTGGTGTTTCGGGCTTCCAGCTGCACTTCGCCTCCAAAGAGATTCTCACCCCTGGCGATGATCCCGACGTCCTCGTCGCGATGAACCCCGCCGCGCTCAAGGTGAACCTCGAGGAGATTCCGACGGGCTCCTTCATCATCATCAACAGTGGCGCGTTCACGAAGTCCAACCTCAAGAAGGCTGGCTACGAGACGAACCCGCTCGATGATGGTTCGCTCGAGGCGTACCGGGTGCTGAGCATCGACATCTCCCGCCTGGCCACCGCAGCCGCGGAACCCAGCGGTGTCGGTGCCAAGTCAGCGCTTCGCACCAAGAACGTCTGGACGCTCGGCCTGCTGTACTGGCTGTTCGACCGCGACCGGACCTCCACCACTCAGTGGCTCAAGCAGAAGTTCGCCAAGAAGCCCGAGCTGGCCGAGGCCAACATCGCCGCCCTCGATGCGGGACACGCCTACGGCGAAACGGCCGAACTTCCGGTCGGTGTCGAGCTCTACAAGGTCCCCAAGGCCAAGCTCCCCGGTGGCACCTATCGTAACATCGAGGGCAACACCGCCCTCGCATGGGGAATCGCGGCCGCGGCCAAGCTCTCCAACACGCAGGTGATGTTCGGCTCGTACCCGATCACCCCCGCGTCCTCGGTCTTGCACGCGCTGGCCCCGCTGAAGCACTTCGGCGTCACAACCTTCCAAGCCGAAGACGAGATCGCAGCGGTCTGTTCGGCGATCGGCGCGTCGTGGGCCGGAGCCGTGGGTGTCACCTCGACCTCGGGTCCTGGCATGGCGCTCAAAGGCGAAGCGATCGGCCTCGCGGTCATGATCGAGTTGCCGCTGGTCATCCTCGATGTGCAGCGCGCCGGACCCTCCACCGGCATGCCCACCAAGACCGAGCAGGCCGACCTGTTCCAGGCGCTCTACGGCCGCAACTCCGACGCCCCGTTGTGCGTCCTGGCGCCCAAGTCCGCCGGCGACTGCTTCACGATGGCCATCGAGGCCGTCCGAATCGCCACCAAGTACATGACTCCGGTCATCGTGCTCTCCGACGGCTACATCGCCAACGGTGCCGAGCCCTGGTCGATCCCGAACTTCGCCGACCTACCGAAGATCGAGGTCCAGCACCACACCGAGACCGAAGACTTCCACCCGTACATCCGCGACCCCGAGACGCTCGCCCGCGTGTGGCCCGTCCCCGGTACGCCCGGTCTCGAGCACCGCGTGGGTGGACTCGAGAAAGACTTCAAGAGCGGCCACATCTCCTACGACCCCGAGAACCACCACAAGATGACGCAGGTGCGTGCGGGCAAGATCATGGGGATCGCGGACGACATCCCGGAACAGGACGTCGAGATCGGTGAATCGAGCGGCAAGCTGGCGATGGTCAGCTGGGGCTCCACGTACGGCGCGGTCAACGAGGCCGTTCGCCGGGCTCGCGCCGATGGCAAAGACGTCAGCCAGGTCCACATCCGCTACATGTGGCCGATGCCGCGCAACCTCGAGGCGCTGCTCTCGAAGTACGAACAGATCATCGTGCCCGAGCTCAACGCCGGCCAGCTGGTCAAGGTGTTGCGCTCCGAGTACTTGCTGCCCGCCCAATCGCTACCCAAGGTGGCAGGCAGACCGTTCCGCGTCGGCGAAGTGCTCGACGCCATCGATGAAGCCCTCGCAGGCAAGGAGTCCAACTAATGGTCCCTCTCGATCCTCCCGCAGCCAAGAAGCTCACCAAGAAGGACTTCACCTCGGACCAAGAGGTCCGCTGGTGCCCTGGTTGTGGTGACTACGCCATCCTGGCGGCCATGCAGCGCACGCTTCCCGAGTTGGGTGCCACGCGCGAGAAGTCGGTGTTCATCTCGGGCATCGGCTGCAGCAGCCGCTTCCCCTACTACATGGACACCTACGGGTTCCACACGATCCACGGCCGGGCGCCCGCGTTCGCGACCGGGGTCAAGTTGGTCAACCCCGAGCTCGACGTCTGGCTCATCACCGGTGACGGCGATGGCCTCAGCATCGGCGGCAACCACCTGCTTCACGTGCTTCGCCGCAACGTGAACGTGCAGGTCATGATGTTCAACAACCGGATCTACGGGCTGACCAAGGGGCAGTACTCGCCCACGTCGCTGGTGGGTCTGAAGTCGCCCAGCTCGCCCATGGGCAGCATCGACGCACCGGTCAACCCGCTCGCGTTCGCGCTCGGGGCCAATGCTCGGTTCGTCAGCCGCGGCATCGACACGATGATCAAGCCGCTCAGTGGCCTGTTCAAAGAAGCCCACGCCCACAAGGGCACCTCGTTCATCGAGATCCTTCAGAACTGCCCGGTGTTCAACGACGGCACGTGGACCCACGTGACTGCCAAGGACATATCCGACGACCTGCAGTTGTGGGTGGAGCACGGCAAGCCGCTGCTGTTCGGCAAGGACAAGAAGAAGGGTCTCGTGCTGACTGGTGAAGAGGTCAAGATCGTGACCGTCGGCGAGAACGGGATCACCGAGGCCGACGTCACCGTGCACGACGAGACCAACCGAGCCATGGCGTTCGCGCTGGCCCAGCTGCTCGCGCCCGAGTACCCGATGGTCTTCGGCGTGATCTTCCGAGATCCCGGGCCCGCCTACGATGAGGGCGTGGTCGCACAGGTTGCCGAGGCCGTTGAGAGAAATGGGGAGGGCGACATCGACGCCCTTCTGCGGTCGGGTCACACCTGGACCGTGGAGTGAATTTCCGCGGGCCCGCGGGAAATTGCTTCAATTCCTCACGCTCGCGTCAAAGGCGGCTCCAATCGGGGCCGCCTTTCTAAATTTCGGTGACATCAGGCACTCTTGAAGCGGCGTCTGGCATGGCATTGTCAGCCGATCGCGGCCCTCCGAAATGAAACTCGGGGGCCCCGCGCCCGTCCCATCGACAAGGACTCGACTATTTATGACTTCGTCTCGCTCGTTTCGCACCATCCTGCTCGCTCTCTCCGTCGGCGCTCTCGGAGCCATCGGCTGCGTGATCACCGTCGGCGCACCCGACTGCACCCGGTGTGACGCCGGCCAGGAGCCGGATCCGCTGTGCCACTCCGAGTACGACGCCACCAACGACGTTTGTACCTGCGACGCGGGTTACGTCTTCGAGAGCAGCAACCCTGCCGCCAACAGCAACTTCGAGTGCGAGCGATCCGACTCCAAGCCTCCCACCGGCGATTGTGGATCCGACCCGAACAACTCGACCGACGCGAACGGCCAGTGCGTCTGCGTCGAAGGATGGCAGTTCTGCACCGCCGATCCGGACGACTACAGCTGCTGCCCCGACGGTGGCACGGGCAACCCCGACCCCACCAACGCCACGACCGACTCCACCACGGGCGGGACGGACACCGACGCGACGGACACCGACGCGACGGACACCGACTCGGCGGACGCCAGCACCGGCGGCGGCACGGGCCCGGCAGACCTTCCGGCCTGCGATGCCACGACCAACGACACCTTCGCCTGCACCAACAACGGCGGCATCGACGGCGTCGAAGACGGCGAGCAGTACCTCTGCTCGGACGGCGAGTGGACGCAGCTCGACCTCGATCAGGGCTGCGTCGATGAGGGGCAGGGCGATTTCTCCTATGGCTGCTACATCAATGAGAGCGATGAGGTGACGAACTTCTGCGGAGACGGCCCAGGAACCGACTGCAGCGACGCCGACGACAATTGCAGCAGTGACACCGTTCTCCAGTCCTGCCTGTTCGGCAAGCTGACCAACGTCGACTGCGAAGAGCACTGCACCGGAAAAGAAGCCAAGGTTCAGACCGACTTCGGGACATGCGAAGCCAAGAGCCTGATTTGCTGCTGCTTCGACGAAGGCGACGAAGGCAACTGCCAGTAGTCCATAGTAGGATGCGCGGCCGGACTCGCTCCGCGTCGCCGTCATGCTTTCCAGTCACGACCTCCATCCCAAGCAGGGCGCCCGCTTCGTCTTCACCCGCGAGGGCGAAGCTCCCCTGACCTACCAAGTGGAGGTGTTCCTCCCAGGCACGAACCGCGTACAGGCGCGGCTCACCTGGGATGAGAACGGATCACCTGCGATCGAGCCCGCCGCCCAAGACGCGGCCGTGGCCGATCAGCTGGTCAAGTTGGCGCGCGTCCTCAAACGGTCCGCAGCGCCCCGCCTGACCCGTTGGCGCGACGTTCCATAACGCCCCAAGCGCGCTTGCGGCGACTGGGGAGTTCTGAAACGATGCGTCACCGTGAAGGCCCCTCTGCGTCCCTTCGAGTACATGGCCTGGGCGAAGGCAGTGCCTCGAGGTGCGCGGTACAACCTCTCGGCCAGCGGAATGGCGGACGCGGCGTTGTCGGCATCCCATGGCAATGTGCTCGCCCCCGCCGCCCCCGACGGTTCAGCCCCTGAGCTCGGCTGGGCCGACGCGATGTCGCGGCGCGATGTTGGATGGGACTCGGTCGGCAACCTGACCCACGCCGTCGCCGAACGATACGGCGTCGACACCGAGCTCGTCACCCCGACACTGGGCGCAAGTCTTGCGATCACCCACGTGCTGATGGCACTCGTGCGCGCGGGCGACCACGTTGTTGTGGAGCGCCCAACGTATGAGCCGCTGCACCGGGCTCCGGAGATCCTCGGTGCCCAAGTCAGTCGACTCGAGCGCACGCTCGACGATGGATGGGCAGTCGTTCCCGAGCGGCTCGCGCAGCTGCTGACGTCGCGGACGAAGGCCGTCCTGCTCACCAACCTGCACAACCCCAGCGGCGTCGCGATGGACTCCGCCAACCTCAAAGAGATCGCCGAGCTCGCTGCACGGGTCGGTGCGATGGTTCTCGTCGACGAGGTCTACCTCGACTTCGACTTCGCCTCCTCACCCGACGCCCCGATCCAGCCGGCGTGCCGAGTCGCGCCCAACTGCATCAGCTGGAGTTCCACGACCAAGGCGTTCGGGCACTCCGCGCTGAGAGCCGGCTGGATCGTCTCCGCCGATCCGGACGCAGCCCGCGCCATTCGCGCCGCGACTGACTACCTTCACGTCTACCCGCCCGTCGCCACCGGGGTCCTCGGCGCCCGCATCCTGCGCAACGCCGACGACTACCAGCGCAAAGCCCAGCAGACCGCCTCCGCGGGGCGCCGCGTCATCGAACGCTGGGTCGAGGCCGAGAAGCGCGTCCAATGGGTCCCGCCGTCCTTCGGCATCACCTGCCTCGTGAAGCTGCCGGACCGGATGTCCGACACGGCGTTCACCGAGCACCTACGGGAGCGCTACGAGACCCAGGTTGTTCCGGGGTCCATGTTCGAAGCCGCCGGCTATGTGCGCATCAGCTTCGGGATCGACCCTGGGACGCTGGAGCAGGGCTTGGCCAACGTCTCGGCTGCGCTTGACGACCTGGCCTAACGCGCTGCTCTGGTGAGCCGATGCTCTGGCCGCTCATGGCACTGCTGGTGGGGGCCGACCCCGGCGTGTCCTGGGACGCGCCTTCGACCTGCCCCGACGTGAAGTCGGTCCAGCTTCGTCTGGAGTCCGCGGGCGTTCGACTGACACACCCCGTCGCCGCCCGGGTCGTCGCGCCGCCGTCCACCGGATCGACCTGGCGACTGGAGGTTCGGGTGGCCGAGCTGCCCGCCCGGCAGCTCGACGGGGAGAGCTGCGATGCACTGGTCGACGCTCTGGTCGCGATCCTGAGTGTTCAGGCGACATCCGAACTTGCCATCCCCCCACTGGCCGAGCCTGAGCCTGAACTCCCGCCACCTGCGGTCCCCAGTCCCCCGGCAATCCCGCCTACGATCGAGACGGCGATGCGGCCCGCCGAGTCTCCGCCCGCCGAAACTCTTCCCGCCGAATCTCCGCCCGGCGAACCTCTGCCTGGCCGCGACGCCCCCGGGGGCCACGCTCCGCAAATCGTGCTCGGCATCGCTGCAGCCGTACACGGAATCGGAGTGCCCGGCCCGGGCGCTGGACTCGGCGCCGATGCCGGGCTCAGGCTCCCCCACCTGCGGGTCGTCGCCTACGGCCGCTGGTGGTTTCGGCGAGACCAAGAGGTCATCGGTAGGATCCAGGCGGCGTATCGGCTCGCCGTCGGGGGTATCGAAGCCTGCGGTGTCGCCAGCTTCGGCAGGATCGACACCCTGGGTTGCGGACTCGGAGAGTTGGGGGAGCTTCGGGCCGAGGGGCTGTCTGCTGCGCCTTCTCGCACCCAGCGGCACGTGTGGGTTGCCCCTGGAATTCGGCTCGGCGCGCAGTGGCGAACTGAGCACTTCGTCCGATTCGGACTCAGCGCGGTCGGTCTTGTCCCTTTGGTGCGCCGCCGGTTCGTGATCGGAGACGCTCCCGCCGGCCAGGTTGGGCCCGTCGAGCTGCGAGGAGTCGCCCACGTCGTGTTCGCAATTCCGACGCGGCGAGCAAAGAAACGCGATGCCCGATGATACTTCGCGGCGTCGGCGGGCAAGAGCGAGTGAACCGGTGTCTACCGAGGCCAGCCATGGCAACGCGGAATCCCCGCACCCTCTCGATTTCGACGCTGCGTATCGCAAACACGCCGCGTTCGTGTGGCGCGTAGGACGAGCCATGGGCGTATCGACCCTCCACATCGACGACGTCGTCCACGACGTGTTCCTGGTGGTGATGCGTCGGCTGTCCGACTACGACGCCAAACAGTCGATGCGGGCGTGGCTCGCGGGCATCACTCGCCGCGTCGTCTCGCACCTTCGACGCAAGCAGAGCCGAGAGGATCGCCGACTGCGCGCCCTGCCGGATCCCATCCCTCCCCGTGGCCCAGAACGATCGATGGAACTCCTGGACTGCGAGCGATTGATGGAGCAGTTCCTTCGCGGACTGGATGACGAAAAACGAGCCGCCTTCGTCCTGATGGAACTCGAGGGACTGACCGCGCGCGAGGTGGCCGAGGCCTGCGCTTCGAATCCACGTACGATCTACTCCCGGGTTCGTGCTGCTCGCACACGCTTCGACGCGTTTGCTGCCGAGGTGAACCAGCCATGAACCGCCCCGACGACGCGAAGCAGATGCTCGCGGAGTATCGGCGCAGGATCGCGCCCTCCGCAGACCAGCTGGCTCAGGTCCGGGCTCGTCTCGATGCGAACAAACGACCGTCGCAACGGCGAGCCGCGTTCGCTGTCGGGGTGGCGTCCGCTGTCGCGGCGGCGGTGTTGCTGGCTTGGTGGGGCCTCGGCACCGAGGCCGCGACCCCTCACACGCTGGCCCCCGCCGTCCAGGCACAGCACGAGGCCGCGAACGAGTCCGAAGCCGAACCGTGGACTGAGGTGACGCCTCCTCCCCCGCCAAGGCCTACCCGCGTGGAACCGCTTCCCGCGGAGCCCTCCCCGACCCCAGCCACGCTGCCTTCCGCCCCGAGTGTCACGCCCCCGGAGGCATCCCCGGAGCCCTCCGCGCTTCGGCTCGCTGCGGAGGCCAAATTGATCCGAACGGCCGAGGCTCAGCTCCGGAAGCGAGCGTTCTCCGAAGCCTTGAAGACGCTCGAGACCCACGCCCGCACGTTCCCTGCGGGGGCACTCGAAGTCGAACGAAGGGCGCTGCGGAGCATCGCGCTGTGTCATGCCGGGAACTTGGTGCAGGGTCGCGGCGAAGGGTCCGCGCTGCGCCGTGACCCCGCGAGTGCGCCCTATCGAGATCGTATTGCTCGAGCCTGTAAGTAAATGGAGGCGCGGTCATCATTTCGAGCGCGAGCGGGCAAGACATCTACGTGAACACCGTGACTCTTCTTCATCGACTGTGTTTCGCGGGCGGGCTGAGCGTGATCCTCCTTGCCGGCTGTGACCCCAAAGAGAGCTCGCTGGGTGAGCTGCCCGAGAGCGAGACCGAGTCCGGCCTGGACTCAGAGGACACGTCGGACTCCAGTCCAACCGCCTCGGATGAGACGGGTTTGGTCGAGGGCTCGGTCGTGGGTCAGCCGTGCGAACTGAGCCAAGCACCGCTCACGGTCCTCTTGGAGGAGGCTCCAAGCGAGGCGTGCGGGGGTGGCTACTGCTTGTACGCGGACACAGAAGAGGCCCCAGCCGGCCCGTGCTCGACGAACGAAGACTGCACAGAGAGCACCGCCGACTTCTACTGCGACCCGGCGACGAATCAGTGCAGGCTCGACCCCGCGTTCGTGGCCGACCGCTCGATGTGCACCCAGCAATGCGACACTGCGGACGACTGCGTCGGTGCAGAAGGGACGACGTGTGAAGGAGGGTTTTCCTGCGAACCGATCGCTTCGCTCGGCGCGCTGTGTTGTCAGAGCGTGTGCGTGTGCAACGACGATCTCGACATCACGAACTCACAAGAGCTGCGTGAGTCTTGCGAGCAAAACGCGGTCTCCGGCTGCTGTGACCAGGATCCGCCCGGGATTGGCTGCGGCTAGCCGTCCGTGGTGAAACCCGGCGCGGCGCCTCGCAAACGCCTTGGGCCGAGGGCTACGAGAAGCGCAGCCGCGACGGGCCGAGCGTTGCTCGGTCCTCCGTCGACTCAGACGTTGAACCGGAAGTGCATGATGTCGCCGTCCTTGACCTCGTACTCCTTGCCCTCGGACTTCAGCAGGCCTTTGGCCTTCACTGCAGCCTCGGAACCGTACTCGACCAGGTCGGCGTACTTCATGACCTCGGCGCGGATGAAACCCCGCTCGAAGTCGGTGTGAATCTTGCCGGCGGCGCCCGGTGCCAGCGTCCCGCGCGTGATCGTCCAAGCGCGCACTTCCTTCTCGCCGGCGGTGAAGTACGTGTAGAGGTCGAGCAACGCGTACGCAGTGCGGATGAGCCGGTGCAGACCGGGCTCTTCGAGGCCGGCTTCGGACAGGAACTCGGCCTGCTCCTCGGCCGACAGGGCAGCGATTTCGGCCTCGATGGCAGCCGAGATGACAGCGACCTCCGCCCCCTGCTCTTTGGCTCGTGCGAGCACCTTGTCGACGTACGGAGCTTCGAAGCCTTTGTCGGCGTTGTCCTCGGACACGTTGCAGACGTAGAAGACCGGCTTGGCCGTGAGCAGTGCCAGCGGCTCGAGCACGACCATGTCGTCTTCATCGAGCTCCATGGCACGGACGGGAACTCCGTTCTCAGCCTGGTCGAGAACGCGTTGCGTGACCTCGAACGCCTTCTTCTCGGCGAGGTCCCTGCCCTTGGCACCCTTGTGGGCCTTGTCGCGGCGCGCTTCGAGCGACTGCATGTCCCGCAGCAGGAGCTCGGTGTCGATGACATCGATGTCGGCGGTGGGATTCACGCGGCCATCGACATGGACCACGTTGTCGTCGTCGAAGCAGCGAACCACGTGGCACAGCGCATCGACCTGCCGGATGTGACTGAGGAACTGGTTGCCCAAGCCCTCGCCCGTGCTGGCGCCCTTGACCAGGCCTGCGATGTCCACAAACTCGATCGCGGTGGGCACGACCGACTGCGGCTTGACGAGCTTGACGATCTCGTCCATGCGCGGATCCGGAACCGCGACCACGCCCACGTTGGGGTCGATGGTGCAGAACGGATAGTTCGCCGACTCTGCGCCAGCGTCGGAAAGCGCGTTGAACAAGGTCGACTTCCCGACGTTGGGAAGGCCCACAATCCCCACGGACAGTGCCATGCAGCGCAGGTAACACAAACCCGCGGAAAATGCTCTGCTCCGCCGGGTGCGCTTGGTATATGGCCTTCGTGAGCGAAGAGGACCCAGGCGGCGCACTCGACGGGCGCGCCGCCCGAGCTGAGCGACGCCGAGCCGAGCGCCGCGAAGCGATTCTCGAGGCCGCGAAGGCGGTGTTCCGGGACAAGGGCTACCACCAGGCGTCGGTGCACGACATCATCGACCAGGCGCGAATCGCCCGCGGCACGTTCTACCTGTACTTCTCCAGCAAGCAGGACCTGTTTGGCGAGCTCGTTGCGGAGTTCCTCAGCCTGGTGCGCGGACAGGTTCGTCGCATCGAGCTGGGGCCCGATGCAGACCCACCCCGCACCCAGCTCCGCAACAACGTACGCCGAGTCGTCACCAGCGTCCTCGAACACGACGCCATCGCCAGCATCATCATGCGGGACAGCCGCGGCTACGATGACGAGAGCCGGGCACAGGTCGATGGCTTTTTTGCGTCGGTCCAGCAGCTGATGCGGGACGCGATCAACGTGGGCCAAGGCCTCGGTTTGGTCGGGCCCTGCGACGTCAACGTCGTGTCTGTGGTTGCGCTCGGGGGCCTGCGGAGCGCTCTGGTGCGAATGCTCGAGGCGCAAGCCGCCGGCGTGAGCGACCCCGACGGCGAGTCGTTCAAGCAGACCGCCGCGGTCGCGGACGAACTGCTCGACTTCTTCCTCCGCGGAGTCGCGGCACCATCAGGCTGACGGAATTCCGTCGATCGGGTTCTCGACGAGGAAGGCCTCGAGTCGGCGTTCAATCTCGGCCTTCTCCATCCCAGCCTCGTCTTCGTCCATGTCGTTGAGCTCGTCGACGATCGACTCCAGGACACCGCGCGCGGTTTCCTTCGTCTCGTCGTCGAGGAATCCCGTGTACACGTTCTCCCCTTTCGCCGCCTTCGAGATTTGATCGTCTCGGGCGTGCTCTTCGAGGTCCGTGTAGAAGATGTAGTGGAAGGAGCGGTTGTAGTCGCCCTCCCGAAAAATCTCGAACATGGTGCGTTCGTCCGCGGCCATCGGCGCCACCTTGGAGCAGTGCGCCCGCCGTGGCAAGAGGCGGGTCACGGACCCCCTGTGCCTCCCGCCAACACGCTCCCCTGCGGCTGGAGACAAGCAGCTGGCGGGGGCGCCCACCGCCCCGAACAAGGTCGCGCTTTCTCACGCACGAGCGCCACGGGGCGCGGCTAGGCTCCGCTCATGCGACTGCGCGGGCTTCTCAACAAGGCGAAGAACCTGGCCGAAGAGAACCTCCCCCCCGAGGTCCTCGATGCTTCGCGGCGACTTCGAGACACAGTGCTCGAGCATGCGCCGGAGGCTGTCACCGATGCGATCGAGCGGATCGTCTCCGAGGACGAGACCTCCGACGAGCGACCGGACTTGTCGGAGGACACCGAAGCACTCGCGGCAGCTGCGGAGCGCCGACGAGCGGACGCACTGAAGCGAGTCAAGAGCAAGGCTGAGCAGGGGCTCAAGCCCGAGGACAGTCAGATCGTGATCTACGCGACGGGTGAAGAGCGCGAAGAGGTCGAGCAGATCGAAGCGGTCTTCGCCCGTATTGACGCGGCCGCGCGGGTGATGGATCTCGACAAGGAGCCTCTGCAAACCAAGACTCAACTCGCCAAGCTGACCGGCAAGATGGTGCCTCCGTACGTCTACATCAACGGACGCTACTGGGGGGCGCTCGGCGAGATGGAGTCGTTGTCCGTCAATGGCGACCTCGAGCTCGTCGTCGCAAACCGAACCGACGAGCTGCGGGAAGAGTCGCGACGCATCGGCAACATTCACGACGTCTACGACGACGAGATCACCGCCGCGAATATCCTCGAGCGTTGGAAGCTTGGCCACATCTTGTGCGTCGACGATCTCGACGCCTGGTACGAGGTCGACCGCGACGGCGGCGAGCAGTTCTACTACCAAGGCGGCCCACGCCCGGTGCAGGACATGCCAGCGGTAGCCGCGGAGATCGTCGCCGCCGTCGAGGACGATGAGTACGAGGCGAACTGGCAGCTCGAACCGAGCATTCACATCGACGGATGAACGAAAGCTCGCGAGCCCGGCTGCGCCGGCACCTGCAGATCATCGACACCGACGTTGAACCGGTGCTCGACCGCTATCGAGAACACATCGAATGCGCAAAAGGCTGTAGCGACTGCTGCCAACAGACGTTCCGGGTTTCACACTTGGAGGGCGCCTACCTTCGAGAAGGCCTCGCCGCCGTGCCGGATGACGTCCGCGCCGACATCTTGAACCGCGCGTCGGCCTACGCGCCCGACGAACGCCAAGACTGCCCGGTTCTCTCTACCGAGGGTGCGTGCCGGATGTATGCGCACCGCCCTCGAATTTGCCGCAAGTACGGTATCCCGTTGTGGAACCCACAGCGACCCGACCGCGTCGACACGTGCCCCAAGAACTTCGGGGACGTGCACGACATCGATGCGGCGTTGATCGTCGACCCTCAAGCTCGATGGGCCGAAGCATGGATCGAGGTGCGCGAGAGAGACGAGACGGCGAAGACGACCGACACCATCGCAGCGCACCTCCTGCAAGTGCTCACCGACGACGCATGAGCCCTTCTTGGGCAGTCGAAGCGACGAGGCGGCCCTTCGTATCGAAGAACTGCCCCCTCGCCAGTCCCCGGGCGCCGCCGGCCGAAGGACTGTCCATGTTGTAGAGCAGCCACTCGTCCAGCCGAAACGACCGGTGGAACCACATCGAGTGGTCCAAGCTCGCGGCCTGGACTTCGGGTCGGAACGGCGACATGGCGTGTGGCCTCATCGCGGTGCCGAGGAGATAGGAGTCCGACGCGTAGGCCAACAGGCACTGATGCAGATAGGTCTCGTCGGGCAACGCCTCCCCTGAGCGACACCACACTTGCTGGTTCGGCGGGCCTTCCCTTGGCGCGAGCGGATTGACCGGGTGCACAGGACGCATCTCGATCGGACGCTCACTCAGAGCGCGACTGCGAAGCGGCTCGGGAATTTTGTCAGCGATCGTCTTGGCTAGCTCTCGTTCGGAGCGCAGCGTGTCGGGCGCGGGGGCATCGGGCATCTCCGCCTGGTGGTCCGCACCGTCCTCTTGGACTTGGAACGACGCCGCCATGTTGAAGATGGCTTGTCCGTGCTGGATCGCCACCACCCGCCGTGTGGTGAAGCTTTTTCCGTCGCGGATGCAGTCGACGTCGTAGATGATCGGCGCCTTCACATCACCGGGCCGCAGGAAGTAGCCGTGCAGCGAGTGGGCGGTGCGCTCCTTGGGCACGGTCTGGCAGGCAGCCGACAAGGCTTGCCCGAGCACCTGGCCGCCGTAAACCGTCCCCCACCCTGGATCCCGGCTCTGCCCTCGAAAGAGGTTCTGCTCGAGCCGTTCGAGTTGCAGCTGCTCGATGAGCTCCTGAAGGACGCCGGGCATGGTTCGAACGTAGGTCACCGAACGTAGGCCTCACCAGGCACAGCCGCGCAGTCTCGCGCGGTGTTTTCCCCGCCCGAGTCCTGTAACTCTGGCCAAGGCTGCACCTGATACCCTGAAGGTGCCGATGCGAGCCCGTAGTCCCCTGCTGCTCTTGCTGGCGTGTGCGTGCTCCGGCGGCAACTCGCTGGAGACGACGGGCGCGTTCTCAACCCTCGCGCCAACAACCGACGGCGGCGGGGATACGGATGGCGGTACCGCAGCCGCGTCGAGCTCGGAGAGCGGCGGGGGCGCAACCGACACCGCGACGACCGGGCCCGGCGCCTCCACTGGCGGCGAAGACACCGGTGGCTCAACCTCGACCGGCCCGGGCTCCGAGGCCAGCACCGGGGAGCCGCTTCCGCCCCAACCCGAAACGAGCTGGTGGTCGCACTGCATCGCGAACGCTGGGTGCACCGACGACCTGGTTTGCTTGCTCAACGGTGCCGGCGACGATGGGGTCTGCACCTCGTTGTGCAGCCCAGCTGGAGACGCAACCTCGTGTGGCGCCTCGCCCGGGGTGAGCGCCACGCCGTCCTGCCTCATCGCTGGCATGTCCAGCGTCTGCGCGCTCGACTGCTCCGGAGGCAGGAGTTGTCCCGGGGGGATGCTCTGCCTCTCGGACAGCGACGACGACGGCCCGATCGAGATCTGCCTGTAGCGCCGGTCCGCGGTTGCGCGGCCAGGTCGCGTCTGCCCTCCGCGGTCGGTATGGTCGCGCCGAGCCATGCAAGCGAGATGGAACCCCGAGTCCTGGAAGACCAAGACCGCCAGCCAAGCCGTGGCGTACCCGGATCCGGCGCACCTGCAGTCCGTCCTTCGACAGATCGCTGCCCTGCCACCGCTGGTCACTTCGTGGGAGGTCGAGGACCTCAAAGGTCGACTTGCCTCGGCGGCATCGGGCACAGCGTTCCTCCTTCAAGGGGGTGACTGCGCCGAGTCCTTCGATGACTGCAGCTCGGGCAACATCGCGGACAAGCTCAAGATCCTGCTGCAGATGAGCGTCATCCTCGTCCACGGCACGCGCAAGCCCGTGATCCGGGTGGGCAGAATCGCGGGGCAGTATGCCAAGCCGCGCTCGGCCCCGATCGAGCGCCGGGGTGATGTCGAGCTTCCGAGCTACCGCGGCGACCTCGTCAACCGACAGGCGTTCACGGTTGAGGATAGAACACCCAACCCCGACCTCCTGCTGCGGGGATACGAGCGTGCCGCGCTGACGCTCAACTTCGTGCGGGCGCTGGCCGAGCACGGGTTCGCCGACCTTCGCCACCCCGAGAACTGGGACATCTCCTTCTCAGCAAAGAGCCATCGCGCCGAGGAGTACCGGGCGTTGGTCGAGTCGATCCGCGATTCGATCACCTTCGTCGAGGCCGTGATCGGCAACGAGTTCGCGCAGCTCGAGAAGGTGGAGTTCTTCACCAGCCACGAAGCGCTGTCGTTGGAGTACGAGTCCGCCCAGACCCGGCAAGTTCCGCGGCGCGAGGGTTGGTACAACCTCAGCACGCACCTGCCGTGGATCGGCATGCGGACCGCCGAGCTCGACGGGGCGCACGTCGAGTACTGCCGAGGTATTCGCAACCCGGTCGGCATCAAGGTCGGACCCACCATGGACACCGCGTGGCTGCTCGGATTGCTGAACCGGATCAACCCGGACAACGAGCCCGGTCGGATCACACTGATCCATCGGATGGGTGCCGGGCAGGTTGAGGAGAAGCTGCCCCCGATGCTGGAGGCGGTGCGGCGCGCGGGCGCGGAGGTGCTGTGGACCTCCGACCCAATGCACGGCAACACCGAGACGACGGCCGACGGCATCAAGACCCGCCGCTTCGACAACATCGTCCGCGAGCTGGAGCTGAGCTTCGACCTCCACCGCCGCGTCGGCACCACCCTTGGCGGTGTGCATCTCGAGATGACCGGCGAGAACGTCACGGAGTGTGTGGGCGGCTCGACCGGACTCGCGGAGGCCGATCTCCACCGTGACTACCGGAGCCGCGTCGACCCGCGCTTGAACTACGAGCAGGCGCTCGAGGTGGCGATGCTGATCGCCGGTCGTCTTCGCCGGGCCGCCCGGATCTAGAAAAGGCGTCAAGCGCGCCCTGTCGAAGAGGGTGCCCGGACGGGCTTGGTCTGCCGCCGCGTGGGATCGCCCCACTTCGACCCCGGGCATCCCCTCGATCTATCCGCCCATTGTGTTAGCCTCAATACATGCGATTTGGGGGATTAAGTCTGTGCACGGTCGCCGCCGTGCTCGCGGTCGGTGGATGCGACTCCGGTGGTGGAGCGGACGGAACAGCGTCAGCATCGGGTAGTGGTGGAATTGAAACCGTTGGCCAATCGGGGAGCACGTCCGCCGAGACGGAGAGCGACTCCAGTACGCCGACGGATTCGGACAGCAACAGCGGCACAGGGACCCCGACAACGGGGGCTGGAAGCACCACCCAGAGTTCGGACAGTCAGGGCGATGCTTCCAGCAGCTCGGGGTCGCTGGGCACGACGGGCTCGAGCAGTGGAGGTGGCGAGGGGTCGAGCACCGGAGAGGCACCGGGCTGCGACGGAGGCGGCGGCAGCAAGGTCGTCGAGTTCTCGTACATTTGGATCGCGAACAGTTCGCAGGGAACGATCTCGAAACTCGACACGCAATCCGGCGCAGAACTCGGTCGGTACATCACGCGCCCCGACGGCGCAGGCAACCCATCACGAACCTCGGTGAACCGCTTCGGCGATGTCGCGGTAGCCAACCGCGCGGGTGGAATCACAAAGGTCTACGCAGACCCCGAGGACTGCCTCGAGAGCAACGGCGTCCCGGGCATCCAGACCTCCTCGGGGGCCGACGACATCCTGCCGTGGGGCGAGGACGAGTGCGTCGCCTGGTACACGGAGATCGCCCACAACAACAACCGCCCGATCGCATGGACCAACGGCACGCTCAACGAAGAGACCTGCCAATACGAAGGCGTCGACGTCTACACGGCCTACCTCGACAGTGGCGTGGAAGGCTCGATCGAGATCGCGCGACTCAATGGCACGACCGGGATTGTCACCGACACCATCCCGATGCCCGAGACGCCACTGAAGTCGCACGGATTCTACGGCGCCGCGATCGATGGCCAAGATCAGGCGTGGTTCTCCCAGCTGCAGGGTGGCCAGCTCGTCCGAGTGAACAACGACATGACCGTCGACACCTGGGACGTCGAGGGCACCCACAACGGATACGGCATCACGGTCACGCAAGACGGCTACGTGTGGATCTGCGGCCGTGACACCCACCGTTTCGATCCCGCGACCGAGACCTGGGCACAGTCCCAAGCCGTGGACCCGGCGGCCTACGTGCACACCGGTGGATGCATGGGTGATGGCAACGGTCTGCTGTATCGAGGGGCGCACGCGAACGTGCTGGGCATCGATACAGAGACGCTCGACACGGTGGTCACCCTCCCTGCGGGCCAGCCTGGCGACGACCACATCTGGGGTGTTGCCGTTGATTTCGACGGGTTCGTCTGGGCGATCCCGCGCAATGCTGAGCACGCGTACAAGATGGACCCGACGGTTCCCGCAGACCCGATCGTGCTGACGGTAGAGGGACTGCAGGATTGCTACACGTACAGCGACATGACCGGCTTCTCGCTGAACGCGGTCGTGCCCGGCTAGCGCGATCGCCTACTGCGCACCCACGACAGCCCCAGAGACACATCGTTTGCCCGTCCAACAGACGGGCGAACGCCGTTCTGCTTGGGCCGATCGGACCGAAACTCGCCGCCGCCCGGCCCAAAACGCTACGATGTGGGCGGGTGACCGTAGGGGCACACAACCCGGTGGGGACCGGGGGCCAGGTGCGTGGCTACACGCTGCGGAGGTTTCTCGCGCAGGGCGGGATGGCGGAGCTTTTTCTGGCGCAGCCGACCGACCCGGCGCGGGCCCGGGACATCGTTGTGGTCAAGCGAGTGCTGCCGCAGTTTGTCCAGGACCAGCAGTTCGCACGGATGTTCGCTCGCGAGGCCGCGCTCGCCTCGATGCTCAAACACCCCAACATCGTCGAGGTGTATGGCGATCAGGGCGCTTCGGATGCGGAGTGCTTCTTCGCGATGGAGTACGTCCACGGGCCGGACCTCAACATGCTCCTCAAGGTGCTGAAGGACGGCACCCATCCCATCCCGCTGGAACACGCCATCCAGATCGCGATGGGCATGTGCGCGGGACTTCACCACGCGCACGACTACCGCGGCGCGGACGGGCAGCAGCTCAGCATCGTGCACCGCGACGTGTCACCGTCGAACGTGATGATCGCCAGCGATGGCGTCGTGAAGATCACCGATTTTGGGGTGGCCAAGGCGCTCGCGCTCACCAGCTTCACGCAGGCGGGCACCCGAAAGGGCAAGCTCTCGTACATGTCGCCCGAGCAGGCGGTTGCCGATCCGGTCGACCGCCGCACCGACGTCTTCGCGATCGGCACCGTCCTGTTCGAGATGACGACGCTGCAGCGCATGTTCGGCGGCGAGAACGAGCTCGCGGTGATGCACAAGCTGCTGTTCCGCGAGCGGCCCCGCCCCTCCGCGCTGCGGCACGACTACCCGCCTGAGCTGGAGAGCATTTTGCTCAAAGCCGTCGCACAGAAGCCAGACGACCGCTTCTCGAGCGCGCAGGAGATGTACCAGGCGCTCCACGACTTCGCGCAACGACGCCGTTTGGTGAGTACGCCCGCCCACCTCGCTCGGTGGGTCGCCAGCATCATTCCGCCCAAGGCCCACCCCGCGACGGACCCGGCCTTCTTCGACGCTCAGGCAGAAGCGACCGTGCTGCCGATGCAGCGCGACACGATCGTTGCCTCCGACGCCACCGTCTCGGACTCCGGCTTGGGCGGCAACGCGACCATGCTCGATGGTGCGGGTCCCCTGCCCGGCCTCCCCGGTCAGCTTCCGCATGCGCCTCAACGCACGACCGTTGGCATGATCAATCCGCAGACGAGCCCTTCGTTTGCTCCCCCTCCACCATCGCTGAATCCCGCCATCGTCCGAAGGGCGCCGCCGAGCCAAGCACGCAGCTCCACGCTGCCCGCAATCGCCATCGTTGCCGGTGCGGTCGCCGTCGGTGCCGTCATCCTCGCGGGCGCGCTCTGGTACGCGGACGCTCGCAAGCGAGACAACTCCGGTGCCACCGACACATCCGCGGATTCCGATCCTGAGACCGTCGAGACCAACACCGCTGATGCACCCGAAGAACGCGAGGACGACCCGCCGATCCTGATCCCGGGCATCATCGAGCCCGACCAACCCGGCGCTGTACAGCCTCTGGTCGAAGCCCCCTCTGAGACACCGCCCGCCTCCGCGGTCGCCCCGGACCCAGTCGTCCCAGAGCCGGTTGCCCCCACGGCGGGTAAGTCGAAGAAGAAGCGGCCCGCGAAGAAGAAGCGGCCGAGGGCCAAGCCGGAGCCCGCGACGACGCCGAAGAAAGCGCCAGCGCCGCAGCCCAAGCCCGAGCCCAAACCGGAGCCCAAGCACTCCCTCGACGACCTCTATCCCGAGTGAGCCCGCTTTCGGAGTTCTCCGGAAACACTGGTACCCTCCCCCGTCGTTATGCGGGCAATTCTCCGAAGCGCGGTCAGTGCAGCGCTCGTGGCCAGCTTGGCCGCGCCCGCCACGGCTGCGGCCGCGGCACCGGGGCGGCACGGCGTCACCGACCCCGAAGCGCTCGCCCATCTCGACGCGGCCGAGTCCGCGTTCCAAGTCGGGGACTACGACAAGGCGACGGTGCACTTCAAGGCGGCCTACGCAGCCGAGCAGCGACCCGAGCTCCTGTACGCCTGGGCTCAGGTCGAGCGACTCGCCGGCAACTACCGGGTCGCGGCCGGCTTGTACGAGGCGTTTCTCGAGCAAGCCCCCGACAGCGGAAGCGCTGGCAAGGCCCGCGCCCACATGATCGAGATGCGCGCGTTGGCCGGCGACGATCCAGACCCGGTCGACCCCGTTCCCGACGACGCCGTCCCCCCCGTCGACGAACCCGAGCAAGACCCCGAAGACGACGCCGAACCCACCTCTCCCCTCGAGGGCGAGTGGCTCGCCCCGACGCTCCTCGGTGTCGGCGCCGCGGTTGCGATCGCGGGCGGCGTCGTCTTGTTCCTGGGCCGAGGCCGGGTCGCAGACTCCAGCGGCGCCCCAACCGAGCAGGCGTATTTCAGCGAGATCGACGCGGGGCGGCAGATCTACTACGCTGGCGCGGGAACGCTCGGCGCCGGCGGCCTCATCATGGTTGGAGGTGCGATTCGGTACGCGTTGGTGGCGCGCGGCAAGGTCAAAGCGAAGCCTAAAAAGACCCAGGCTGCGGCCGTGGTCACGCGAACCGGTTTCAGCCTAAGCTTGAGCGGACGGTTTTGAACGATGCGTAGAGCGTGGACATTGCTTCCGCTGGCCCTCGCCTTGGGCTGCCTGGAGGAGCCGGCATACCAATGCCAGTCGAACGACGCTTGCTTCTACAAGGGCTTCGCTGGCGTCTGTGACGTGGCCACGGCTTCGTGCGCGTACCAGTCGGTCGATTGCCAGGGCCTCTCGTCGATCGAAGGCTGGGTCAACGCTCGCGGTCTGTGTGTGCCCGCCCCGAACAACGCCGAGCCATCTTCAACGACCGGCGACAGCGGCGGAGGCATCACCTCTGGCTCCACCAGCTCGGTGGAGACCTCCCAGCCCACGACGGCCGATCCGACCGACGACGGCGAGTCCACCAACGGACTCATCACCGGAGCCGAATCGAGCGGCAGCTCGGTGGAAAGCGAGTCCAGCGGCTCCGACCCGACCTCTGGTGGCTCCGATGGCTGCGAAGGCCTCATGGACAACCTCACCGACCAGGGCACCGTCACGGCGAGCACCGAGTTCGGCGAGTACGTGGCCGGACGTTCGGTGGATGGGTCACTCTCAACATCGTGGTTCTCGACCGGGCCCGAAGGCAACGGAGCGCCCAGCGTCTACAGCTGGAGCACCGTCACCGACCGATGCATCAACCGTATCGAAGTCGATGACAACTCGGTCCATGACACCAACGAGTTTCGAACCGGCTACGGATTCGCCACGGCCGTCGTTCGAGTTCTCCAAGACGACCTCGTCGTCTTCGAAGAGACCGTGCAGCTTCCGGGGACCCCGGACGGGCCGTTCACCGTGGAGACCGGCGGCCTGCTTGGCTCGCGGGTCCTCCTCGAGCTTGGTGGCCACGAGAACGAAGACTGCGGCGGCTTCTCCGAGCTTCGAGTCATCGGCGGGCCCGCTGGAAGCTGACGCGACTTCGACCGTCAAAACCAGTGGAGTGTCTGGCCGAGCACCACGGCTGACAGCACGAATACCAGCAGCACCAGCACGACGATGATCGCCCGGTACGTGCCCTCATGGGCTCCGGATCCGACACCAGAGGAAGCATCCGCGGGGGCATCGACCTGTTCGAAGGCATCAGCCATTTCGCCAGCCGAGGGGAACCGGGCTTCGCGACTCTTCTCCAGCGCCCGCAGGATGACGGCCTCCACACCTCGGCTGATATCGAGGTTGGGTGACACCTTTCGCGGGGGAACCGGCGCGGCGTTGAGCTGCTGATCGAGGACCTTCGTGTAGTGGTCCCCCGAGTACGGGACGCACCCCGTCACCAGCTCGTAGGCGAGGACACCGAGCGCGTAGACATCCGTGCGGGCGTCGAGCTCGAGCCCGCGAATTCGCTCGGGCGACATGTACTCCGGAGTTCCCATGATGCCTCCTCCTTTCGCGGACAGCGAAACGTCGAGACCGGGCTCGGCCATCAGCATCTTGGCGAGCCCAAAATCCAGCACCTTCACGAAGTTCGGATTGTCTGTCCGGGAGATCCGCATGCAGTTCTCCGGCTTCACGTCGCGATGCAGGATGCCCTTCTCGTGCGCCGATTGAAGCGCGCGACAGACCTGCAAGATGATGGGCTTGGCACGCTTCCAGCCCAGCCCCCCCTCACGGTCGAGCACGTCCGAGAGCGACTCCCCTTCGAGGAACTCCATCACCAGGTACAGCGACCCCGTTGGCGTCACGCCAAAGTCACTGACCTCGACCACGTTGTGGTGGGAGATCTGCGAGACGGCCTGTGCTTCTCGGAGGAACCGTTTCCGAAACGTGTCGTCGCCGGCAAACTCCTCGGCGAGCACTTTGACAGCGAGCGTCTTCCCGATCGTGACATGCGTCGCCCGGTACACGGTCCCCATGCCTCCGCTGCCAAGAATACTGTCGAGGCGATAGCGGCCATCGAGCACCTGACCGAGGAGATTCTCAACTTGCGCAAAAGACGACGTCGGCGCCCGCGTGCGACTCATTGAGCTGGCGGCATGCGCAACCATCCGATCCGAAGCGTACCACCCGGCGAGCCGCCGAGCTCAGGCAGCCTTCAAGTCGAAGTACAACTCCAACGAGTCGGTGGACCAACTCTCAACGCGTGCATGTGGCGCTTTGCCTGCTGCGGCCTGTGCCAGCGCTTCGCAGTTCGCAGCGCTGAGCAGCCGATACGCCTCGTGCGCGAAGAACGGGAACCCTACGTACGTCAGTCGGATTCCGTCCTCTTCGCGAGCAACGTCCACCGTCCCGGCGTTGCGCCGCATATGGCTCCAAACCACGGGAACGCGGCGCAGCGCGAAACGAGCAGACGTGAGGCTGAGGAAGACCTTCAGGAACCGCGAAATCCCGGCTGCCGCCAGCCCGCGAACGAAGTCTAGGTAGGCGGCCGAGTCCCCTCCAAACCCGGTCTGCAAGACCGTCTCCATCACGTTGAGCATCAGATGCTCATCGACCCATCCGCCGGGTTCGGCCGACTGTAGGGTCGTCCTCGCCTCCAGATCGAGCTCGTCCCACACAGCGCTCAAGACCTTGTCCCCTCGCTCGTCGACAAACGACGAGAACAACACATGGCGCAGCGTCACGAACGTCAACGACTTGACCTGCGGACCAGATGAAGGCGGCTCCACCTCTCTTCCATACGGCCGCTGGGAACGAGGCGCATGCGCGGCGGCGTCCGGATCTGGGGCACAACAAAGCCCACCGCGACCAAGGTCGGGGTGGGCTTTTCGTGTTCGCCCCACAGGGTGCCGGAGCTAGACCTCTTCGGCCTTGTCCGCGGGTGCAGCCGCCGAGGGAGCATCGCCCTGGGCGCGGGGATCAGCACCCCGGTGTGCGCCGGCGGTCTTGTTGAGCACCTCGGCCTGGGCAGCGTTGACCTGCTTGCCGTGGTGCATGTCCTCGTAGCGCTTGTTGACGCCACGGGGCGCGAGTCCAGCTTTCTTCAGCAGCACATCGGGCCGCTTGCGCTCGTCCTCGGACGCCGCCGCGTGCACGTGCTCGAGCTTGGCGAGCAGCTCCTTTTGGTACGCCTGCATCTTCTCGGCAATCCGGGTCCGCTTGCCCTTCTCCCGTTGCAGGTCCTCTTGGTACCGGCTGAGGAAGTAGCCGATGGTCTCGGTCCGGATCTTGATCGAACCGGTCGGCTTGTTCTCGTCGATGTCCTTGAACGAGAAGTACGGCGTGCCGGAGGTCTCCACGATCTCTTCGATGACCGTGTAGATGGGCGCATCGTGGCCACACTTGAAGCTGGAGAGCTCGAGCGCGACGAGGTTGGGATGCCGCGCGGTGTACTTCGCCGCCCAGACCTTCTGGTTGGTGTTCTCCGAGTAGGAGTTCTTCCAGACGTCGTAGATGTCGAACGGGTCGCTGATGAACCCGGCTTTGACGTCCTCGCCAAAGAGCGGGTTGACGATGTCGTCGTCGATCGGCAGCGAGTGGATCGTGAACACCGGATACCCGAGCTTCTGGAGCTCGTCGGGGATCTCGTGGTTCATGCCCGGGTCGTTGTGATACGGGCGCGCCAGCAACACGATGCCAAGGCCATCGTTCTCTTCGAGCTGCTTGAGGACCTTGCGTCCCTTGTCACGAAGCTTGTCGACGAAGTCGATCTGAGCTTGGTAGCCCGCATCGACAGCAGCGCTGTTCTCCTCCTCGGAGAGTCCGAAGACGTCGCCGAAGTAGCGAAGCATCTCGCGCTTGCAGAGCTTGGGCTCGCGCATGTGCACGAACGGCACGATGTGCTGGATGCCGTTCTTGACGAACAGGTCCTCCTCTTTGACGAACGCCGCCTTGGTGGTGTCGGCACTGCCGACCACCGTGGGACAGGCGCGAGCACCGTTGGCCGAGCTCAGCCAGGTGTCCATGGAGTCGACCTGCGGGAACACGATGAGATCCAGCTTGCGCTTGGCGTGCTTCTTCTCGAGCAGGTTGTGCATGTGGGCCAGGCACACCTTGGACGGGAAGCACGGGTCGATCGCGCCCCGCTTGGCGCCCTCTTTGTACATCTCCTCGGAGGTGTAGTCGGAGTAGACGATGTTGCGCGGCTTGATGCCAAGCGACTCGAAATACGCCGAGAAGAACGGGTTCTGCGAGTACTGGTTGAGCACCCGCGGAATACCAATGCGCAGGTTGGCGCGGTTGCGGATCTTCTCCGCTCGCTCCATCGCCGCGGCTTGTCGGTCCGCGAGGATCTTCGCGGGGCCCTTGCCGCCGGTGGTCTGAAGCAGCTTCGCAACACGCTCGCTTCGGTTGAGCCGCTTGAGCAAGCCACTGACCTTCTCAGCGTGCTTGGCCATCGAGTCCGGGAGAACGACCTCTTCGGGAAGACCCACGCCGAGCTCGACCTCGTCAGGGTTGTCGGCGACGATCGCCGGCTTCTGTGCCTTCCAGATGTCCTTTGCAGCGACGGCTGCGAGGTTCGGGTAGTCCTTCTTGATCTGGTCGAGACCGCCCTTGATCTTGCGCATCGACTCGACGTCCTCGACCTCGCCCTTCTCGCAGGTGGCGATGATCAGACGCTTGGTGCCGACTTGGGTGGCCTCGGTCTTCTTGCGAATCTGAAGCAGCTGGCCCGAAGCCATCTTCTCCTCGGCTTCGGCGTTCTTGAGCTCGATGTCGACGTCGATGAACGTCCGCAGGCACTTGTTCTTGCAGAAGTAGCAGCGCGTGCTCTCGTCCCGCTTCTGGCGGTACTCGATGCCGGGGACCTTCTCCAGACCGATCCAGTCGGTGCGGTGTCCACGGTTGTACAGGCGTCGGGCCTCGATGCCGGCACCGATGGCGCCGGACTCCCCACAGTGCTTGTGCACGATGACGTCGGCTTCCATGCCCTTGGAGGTGAAGCGCTCCTGGATGAAGTCGACCTGCGACTTCACAGCAGCGAGGTTGTGCTGCGTGCCGCCCTGGAGGACGAACTTGGTGCCGAGCTTGGCGAGGTTGGGGATCTGCGAGACGTACAGCCAGATGTTCTTCGGCAGCACGTTGGCCAGGCCGGCCATGATCTCCTCGGGGCTCCAGCCTTGGCGCTGGAAGTCGACGATGTCGGACTGCATGAACACCGCGCAGCCATAGCCGAACATCGGCATGGACTCGGCCTTGAACGCCACGTCGGCGTACTGACGCACGTCGTAGCCGAAGGTCTGAGCCGTGCCCTGAAGGAAGTAGCCGTTGCCCGCCGAGCACTGGGTGTTCAGCTTGAAGTCCTTCACCTTGCCGTTCTTCAAGATGATGATCTTGATGTCCTGGCCACCGACGTCGCAGACCACGTCCACGTCGTCATAGAAGTGAAGTGCGCTCTCACAGTGCGCGACCGTCTCGACGATCGCAGCGTCGGCCTTGAGCACGTCCTTGAGGATGTCCTTGGCGTAGCCCGTCGTGCCAATGCCGAGCACTTCGAGCGTTGCGCCCGCGGCCTCGACCTGGCCCTGAAGGTCCTCAAAGAGGTCCTTGGTGTCCTCGATCGGGTTGCCCTTGGAGAGCTGGTAGACCTTGGCGATGATGTTGGCTTCCTCGTCGACGAGGACCGCCTTGGAGGACGTTGAGCCGCCGTCAATGCCCATGAAGGCTTTGACGACTTGGCCCTTGTGGAAGGTCGCCGGGATGAACTTCTCCGGCTTGTACTTCTCCATGAACTCTTCGAGTTCCGCCTGGTCTTTGGCCAGGCCGGAGCCGCCGGCTTTCTTCTTCTCTTCGTGGCGACCCACATCGAGGTACCACTTGAGGCCGTCGAGGCCCTTGTAGACGCCGACGTCGTCGTCCTCGGACTTGCCGTACTCCGCAGCACCCAGCGCGGCGTAGTACTGCGCGTTGTCGGGAACGATGATCAGGTCGGCAGGATCGTCGCAGGGCGGAAGCTCGATGCCACGCTCTTCCCACAGCGGGGGAATGTTGGCTTTCCAGCAGTCCTTCATCCCTTTGATGTAGGTGTTGGGACCGCCCAGCAGCATGACGTGCGGCATGAGCGTGTTGCCGCGGGTCAGGACCGAGAGATTCTGTTGGATGATCGACTCGAACAGCGACGCGAGCAGCTCATCGGCAGGAACGCCCATCTTCTGCAGCGAGTTGATGTCGGTCTCCGCGAAGACGCCGCACTTGCCCGCGACGGGGTGCAGCTTCTTGCCGAAGTACTCCGCGTTGCACAGCTCTTCGGGGTCGAGCTTGAGCTTGGCGTTGATCTTGTCGATGACCGCTCCGGTGCCGCCGGCACACTTGTCGTTCATCGAAGGAATCTTCTTCTTGCGACCGGACTCGGGGTCTTCCTTGAAGACAATGATCTTCGCGTCCTGACCACCCAGCTCGACCACCGAGTTGACCTCGGGGTGCAGCTTCTCGACCGACAGCGAGACCGCGTTCACTTCCTGGACGAACTTGGCACCGGTGAATCGGCCCACGTTCGCACCACCGGATCCGGTCATGAACAGACGCGTGTTGGTCGAGTTGACCCCCGTGTCCTTCTCGATGTCTGTCAGCATGTGCATGGCCTTCTCGGCCTGCTTGCTGTCGTGTCGGCGATAGTCTCGCCACACGATTGCATCGGTGGCGTCATCGATGACGACGGCTTTCACCGTGGTGGAGCCGAGGTCGAAGCCAATGCGGAACTTGTTGTCGCTCATGAGTCGGTCCGTTGCGGGGTATCTGGGCTGACACCCGTGTCACTGACACCCGTGTCAGTGAACTTGAGAAGGGTTCTCGCATGGGGTGGGAGGCGGCGCAAGTTTGGAATCAAGGCGTCGGGAGCACGATTCGGACGCGCTTGGCGCCTTCGAGCCATTGTCGAAGAACGCAGCCGCCGGGATCTGCCTCGCCAATCGGCGCAAAACGCGCGATCCGGTGGCTCCGGTCACTCGCCGCGCGACACGCGGGGGTCACAGCCTCGCCCACGCGCAACGTCTGCCGCTCAGTGGCTCGCAAGGCGCGCCGCGGGACCATGGGCGGCGCGATAGCCTGCGGACATGCAGCACCAGCGCGTTGTCGTGTCACGCCACGGTGACCCGGATGTTCTGCAGGCCCAAGAAGAGACAGCAGCCGAGCCCAAGGCTGGGGAGGTACGGGTGCGAGTGCTCGCCGCCGGCGTCTCCGCCTACGACTTGATGTTCCGCAGCTCCGGCTTGCTGCCAGGAACGCCCCGCGTCCCCTTCACGCTCGGCGAGGATGTGGTCGGCCTCGTCGATGTCTGTGGGTCGGGCGTGTCCGGTCTGTCCACCGGACAACTCGTCGCCGGCTCCACGATCGCCCTGGGGCTCGGAGGCGGCTATGCCGAGCACGTATGCCTGCCCGCGTCTGAGCTCGTGCCTGTGCCCGACGGGGTGGATCCCACACAGGCGGTATGCCTTGTGATCAACTACCTCACCGCATACGCGGCGATGCACCGCACGGCGAAGGTTCAGGCCGGCGAACGAGTGCTGATTCACGGCGCCGCCGGAGGTGTTGGCTCGGCCTTGCTGGAGCTCGGACTGCTGGCGAAACTCGAGATGTACGGCACCGCATCGACCGACAACCTCCCCTTGGTCTCAGAGCTCGGCGCGACACCGATCGACTATCGCACCGAAGACTTCGTGCAGCGTATTCGCGACCTGACGCAGACGGGCGTGGACGTGGTGTTCGACCCCATCGGGGGCGCCCGCCAGCTGCGGCGGTCGATGTCCGCCCTGTGCAAGGGCGGGCGACTCGTCTGGTTCGGCGTCGCCGCCGCCAAGACCAAGGGACTTCGCGTCATCCCCTCGACCCTGCTGATGCGAGGGCTGCTCGCGTTGGTGCCGGGCAAGACCCTGCTCACCACCGATCTGGGAGATGACAACGCCTGGTACCGCGCGACCCTTGCGAAGCTGCTCGGCCTGCTCGCCGCCGGCGACCTCAACCCGCGCGTCGAGGCCCGAATCCCGCTGTCCCAAGCAGCCCGAGCCCACGCCTGTCTCGAAGCCGGTGGGCATCGGGGCAAGGTGGTGCTCGTCACCGAGGCGTGGGAACGCGAGTGGGCAGGCCGGTTCGACGTCTAGGAACGCGATTCACCACCTGTCTTGCAAGGGCATATCGCGACGCGGGCCAACACCGCGCGTAGCTCCGCACCGACTCGGCATCGCTCCGGGTCCACAGAGTCGATGTTGCGCTCATCGGCTCACACGTCCCCCTGCCTCCCTCCAACGCTGGTTTCACCTGCCAAGGTTCACGAGCGTGACGCTCGGTCCCAAAAACGCTCCTCTCGCCCAGTGCCTCTGAGCGCTAGTCCTGCGGGGTATGACGAGACGATCCTTCCGTGCCGCCTCCCTGCTCCTGGCGCTTCTGCTACTCGGCTGCGATGACACGCCCGATGACGCGCCCAAACCTACCCCCCTGTCGGTCTCAGTGCTCGCCGAGGGCGCGTCGCTGGTCGGGAGTGCGAACGGCATGGCGTTCGACGACGCCAACCGTCTGTTTGTCGCCAATGGCGGCGGTCAGAGCATCTCGGTACTCGACCCCGAGACGGGCGAGATTCTCGAGATCCTCGGGCTCGAGCACGGCGTTGGGTTTCCGGACGATCTGGCCTTTGCCCCGGACGGCACGCTGTATTGGACCGACGCTCTCGTGGGAGAAGTTCGGGGTTGGACAACTGCCGGAGAGATGGTCGTCGCGGCAACGGGAATCCCCTCACTCAACCCGATCACGATCAGCGATGACGGCCGCATGTTCGTCGGGCAGTGCTTTCACGAGGAGCCCGGCAGCGTGTTCGAGGTGGACCCTACGGGTGTCCTGGCCCCGCGAGAGGTCCTGGGGAACATCCCGGGCTGCGCTGCGAACGGTATGGACTGGTGGGACGAGAACCTCTACATCCCGCGGTGGTTCGAAGGCTCGGTGCTTCGAGTCGACGACCAAGACGGCACAACCTCAGATGTGACCACGGACTGGAGCGTTCCGGCCGCGGTTGCGCTCGACTCAGCCGGCCGGGTGCACGCGGTGAGCCAGGCGAGCGGCGAGGTGATCCGTATCGACTCAGAGACGGGAGCACGCACGGTCTTGGCCACCCTCACCCCCGGCTTGGACAACCTCGCGTTCGACTCCGCCGACCGGTTGTTTGTCTCGAGCACCACCGATGCCTTCGTCGTGGAGATCCTCGAGGACGGCACCACCCGTACCATCAGCGAGGGAGGCATGACCTTGCCGATGGGTGTGGCGGTCCTTGGAGACACGCTGTACGTTGGTGAGGGCCTGTCGATCCGCAGCTTCGACAAGGACACGGGCGAGGCGCTCGAGGTCATCCGATCCGTCGTCGGAATCGGTCCGCTCACCATCTTCGCCGGTCCCCTCGAAGTCTGGCAGGACCGACTCTTGGTTCTCGATCCATTTTTTGGATCCGCAGCCCTGCTCGACCCGACCACGACCAACGCCCAAAACCTGCTCCCGTTCTCCGCTCCCGTCGACTCCGAGCCCTTTGCCGGGGGCATCGCCGTGACCGAGCTGGGCACTGGGACCGTCGTGCTCGCGACGGGTCCGGAACTCTCAGAGCGAGCAACGTTGGTCTCCGGACTTGCCGGTCCCGCGGGACTCGCGGCGCACGGGGCTGACCTGTACGTCAGCGACTCGATCAGCGGTGAGGTCCTGCGCATCGTCCAAGACGGAGATCCTCTGACTCCACCCGAGCCGATCACGGACACGCTCTTCTCATCCCCCGAAGGCATCGCCGCCCTGGACGACACACGCCTGTTGGTGGTCGAAGGCGGCACAGGCTCCCTCCACATCCTCCACATCGACACGGGCGCGACCGAGTTGGTCGCCGAGGATCTCCCCTTCAACCCCAGCAGTTCTGGGCTGCCCCCGCACATGAACTTCAACGACCTGCACGCCGACAGTTCCGGCGCGCTCTACCTCAACGCCGATGGCGCCGCGACCATCTACAAGATTGAGTAGGCCCCCCGACGCCGAGGCTCCCGTGGATTCCCTGTTCCGCGACCCCAGCGAGTCCGTGCGGACCCCCTGAAACGACGCTACGCGCAGGTGTTCCCGACCGCCGCAGACCCGCGAGTTCGACGCGAGGTTGGTCGCAATACGCACGGCTCCCAGACTGGTCTGCTCCACTACGAGTCGACTCAGCCCTTTCTCGGGCTGGACACCGACGCCGTATCTGGCGGTATCTTCCCACCTTGTCCGGGCCTATGAAGACCTACGCACTCCTGATCGCAGCCCTGTCCTGCACCGCCTGTGGCGACGACACAACCGCGGGCGATGGCAGCACCGGAACGCAAGCCACATCAACCGCAGACGCGGGGCCGACCAGCGACGGCACACCAGCCTCGTCGACGTCCGACACCGTCGGCGAGACCTCGGTGGCCTCCTCAACATCCATCAACGAGACAACCTCGGCGGACTCCACCGGAGCCACCGACGCCTCGGACACCGGCACCGACACTCCGGGGTCCAACTGCGTCGAGAGCCCCGAGCCCGGCTGCCCGCCCGCTCCCGGTGTCATATCCGCCGAGCTCGCCGATGGCCTGATCCAAGACGGGGCCGCGACCGCGCTCGATGTTCGCGGCATCGGCTCTTTCGCGACCGGGCACCTTCCCGGCGCGACGGTGCTCGACGCCTCGGAGCTGCGGGCCAACGTCGGTGGTGTGTCCGGCCAGGTCGCTCCGGCGGATGCGGCACAGCTCGTGTTCGAAGCCGCCGGCATCTCTGCGACCGATGCGCTCATCGTCTATGGCGATGACAACAGCACCAACCCAGCACGAGTGGTCTGGACACTGGAGTACTACGGCCACACGGGACCAGTGTGGATGCTCGATGGCGGGCTCGGGCAGTGGTCAGCCGAAGGTCGCGACGTCGAGACCAAGGGCGAAGCCGCGGGTGGCTCCGCATACGCCCCCATGGTCACCGACGGACTGCGCGTGGACGCGCAATGGGTGCTGGACCGCCTCGATGACCCAACGGTCACACTCGTCGATGCGCGAGGCAACGGCGAGTTCACCTCCGGGCACATCCCCGGGGCCATCTCCGTGGACTGGGTTCGCAACCTCGGACGCGATGGCCTGTTCCTTCCGTCCGACGAACTGCGCGCGCTGTATGGCGACCCTGCTGACGACCAAACGCTCGTCGCCTACTGCCAAACCGGGAGTCGTGCCTCGGTCGACTGGTTGGTTCTCACGATGCTTGGCTACGCCGACGTTCGGATCTACGACGGGTCGTGGTCCGAGTGGAGCGCCGACCCGACCAACCCGGTGGAGTGACGCCTCGAGGTCGAACCCGGTGGTGCAGCATGCGGTGATCCTGCACCACCGGCGTCCCGGCCCGATGCGTTGCGGCGACTTCCTCGCGGGCCTTCCAGGCATCGCCAGCAACCTGCTCGCGACTCGGCTCCAGAAGCTTCAGTCCGACGGGCTGGTCGAACAAGACGGACAGCTACAGCCTCACCGAGCTGGGCACTCGGACCCAGCGGGTGCTGTGGGAGCTTGCGCTACTCGGGGGATTGTTCCCACCCGACGATGCTCTCAAGCAACCGGGACACCTGCGACTCGTCGCCGTCACGCTTCGGGCCGCGATCCGACGCGTCGTGCCACAGGGGCTGACAGTGGTCGCCGAGCTCATCCGCCCGGACATCCTCGGCCATTGCCGGCGGTACGAGGGGTTCTCCGAACATCGAGGTGACCGCGGATGGAGCGGTCGACTCCGAGACCCGTCGGAGCGTGGGCTTGCGCCGAGCTGACTCTGCATCCAGCGCAGAACACCAGCCCGAACATCCAGACAAAACCACTGCGTCGCAGCATGCCGCCACCGAAGCGCCCCGGAGGCAACCGGGAAAGTCCACGCGGGCCGACGCAGAGACCATCACCACGGGCTTGACGCCTTCGCGCTTGCGGTTCCCGGCGGCTCGAGGAGGGGTCGGCGATTCAAGGGCTGTCGAAGACGTTGTCCGGCATGTTGACCACGATCTGGATTTCCTCGAGGGCGACGAGGTTCCCCGCGGTGGTGTTGTAGACGCCGCCGCCCTGGCCCCCAGAGAGATTGCCCGTGACCCGGCCGGGGTGATCCAGAATGACCATCTAGCCGTCGTTGTAGATGCCACTCCCATCCCCGTCGGCCGCGTTGTCTTTGATTTGCGCGTCGCCCCGGAGTTCGACAGATCCGAGGTTGTAGACACCGCCGCCCCGACCTCCGGCCTGGTTGTTCGAGATCTTGCCGTGGCTCGTCATGAGGACCTGCCCCAGGTTGTAGACACCACCGCCATGCCCCGCGGCGAGGTTGCCGCGAATAACTCGCAACTGGCCCAACGTCAACAAAGCCGCCGTCAACATAGACACCTCCGCCCTCTTGACTCGAGATGTTGCCCGAGATGGCCCCATACGGGGTGCCATTGGACGGGTCGGACGTGACGCTCAGTCGTCCACCGAGCAGGAATGCACCCGCGCCAAAAGCGGCGTAGTTGTTGTGATACGAGCCTCCGCGAATCTCCAAGGCTCCGGTCACGCCGCCCGGGCTGTGGGCATAGAGGCCACCGCCCTCCTCCGCGGAGTTCTGGAACACCCGAGCGCCATCGCGGGGCTTTCGTCGAGCCGGTCCCCAACCGTGTAGTCCTCGGACCCCTCATCGAGCTCGTCCGCCCGCAAACCGTGCCCAGCCTCGTCGGCGGTTTCGGGCGCGGCACAGGCCCCGCTCATGCACAGGGCGAGGACCGTGAGGGAGTGGAGTGACTTCATCTGCATGCCGTCCAGCTGTGCATTGAGCAGACCGTTCGTGACGCGAATGATCTTCAGGACTTTGGGGCGGCGGCACGTGACGCCGCGGGGGTGTCCCATGGGCGGTCACATGACGTCCGGGCACAAGCCCCACCACGCGCCCACCGCGAATCCAGTCGGCGTCACGCGCGCGAGCCCCCCCTGTCGAACGCCCTTTGCGCCAAGCTCGCCTCACCCTCTCACAAGCGACACACTTGTCCGCGCGGGCTTTCCGGACGCCGCACAACCCAGTACTACGCCGAGATCCGGGCGCTACCGGCGGTCAGAGATCCGGCCGCGAGTGAAGCATGACTCCTACCGACATGCCACGGAGTTCGACCCCGCCAACGCCATGGGTTGCTATCGCCGACAACGGTTTCCCCTCTGTGCGTCCATTCAGATATCGCATCCCCTGTATCCCGCCCTGAGCGAAGCCACCGCAACCACACCTGCACGACGGGAGCAAGGTGGGTGTTGCCGCTCCGCCCTCAAACCGGTCCGAGTTTCTTCGAGTCCGAGCATCTCCGCACCGGCCGGCTGGCTCACTTGGTGTTTTGAATCGTGCGGTTCTCGAAGTCAGGACCCAGCAGAGCAACGCGTCGCCGGCCCGGTCCGGTACCCTTGATTCGACCGGTCATCATGGCTGGGCGAGCACACGAAGGAAAATACCGATATGGACGTCAAATCAATACTCGCATCCTGCCTTCTTGTCGCGGCCTTGGGGACTGCCGCTTCCTGTGGTGACGAAGTCCTGGTTCCGGACGAAACCAGCGACCTGGAATGGGTAGAGAGCAACCCTCGGCTGTTTTCGTTTGGCTTCGAGCGCGGCCCAGAGTTCGACCTGGACGGTGAGGACTACTTCATGAACGGACCCCTCGAAGACGGCGTTCGAGACATCCCTGGTCACGACTGGCGCCTGCTCGGTGGCGGCTGGTTCATCGGGCGGCACTTCAACACCGGACCATTCGGCCTGCCGCAATGGTGGTCTTCGGACGCCGATGATGGCCAGCTACTGTTCATCGTCATCGGCAAAGTCGATACGTGGAGCGAGGAAAAGGCCGAGTGGTACAAGAGCCACGGATTCAGCCACTATCACGAGTTCGTGACGGTGGATGACAAGACCCCCCACCCCTCGAAGGTCGCGTGGTTCAAGCACATCGCGGTCGACTCATTTACCGTCGACCGCGGTCCCAAGCCTTGGATGGCGCACGCCGTGACGCCGGGCGTCGACCCCGACTTCATGCCGAACGGCAAGTACGCCTACCCCCCGCGGGAGAAGTTCCTGTACGCCGGATGCGTCGACCAAGGCGGGGCGGACCCAGACTTCATCGCCGTCATCGGGGCGGACCCCGAGGAGCCGGAGACCTACGGTCAGATCATTCATCGAGCTGACCTCCCCGGGCTCGGCGATGAGATCCACCACTACGGGACGAACGTCTTCAAGACCAAGCTTCTCGTCCCCGGGCTCTTCTCCGGCCGCATGCACATCCTCGACCTCGAGGCCGACCCGCGCCATCCCGAGGTCGAGTCGTACCATGACGACCTCATCCCCGACAGCGGCTACACCGTCCCCCACACTGTCATTGGTTGGCCCGACGGCGGGTATGTGGTGACGATGATCGGGAGCAACTCGGCCACATCTGGACCCGGCGGCATGGTTCGGCTCGACGCGGACGCCAACTTCATCGAACCGTTTGGGCCTCCAGCGGTTCGCGACCCCAACGTGACGCCACCGACGACGATGTACGACGTCGGGTTCAACCGCATTCGCGGCAAGATGATCACCACCTCGTTCGGTTTGCCCGCCAACGTCGCCCCAGGCATCACGATCGACGGGCTCGGAACCGACATCTACGTTTGGGATCTCAAGACACGCGAGGTGACGCAGGTCGAGAACATCGGGCCGGGGACGGGTGCGTTGGAGGTGCGGTGGCTCCACGAGCCCGGCTCGACCATCGGATACACCAACGCGCCGGGAACCTCGGAGATCTGGATGTGGGAGGACCAGGACCTTGACGGGCACTATGACTTCTCGGTGGCCATTGCATTGCCGCCACTGTCGGTCCCCACCGACATCCTGCTGTCCAAGGATGACAAGTATCTGTACGTGTCAAACTGGGTCGCCAGCAACGTCATGCAGTACGACATCACGGACCCGTTCGACCCGCAGCTGATCGACACTGTGGACATCCCGTTCTCGCAGATGATGAGACTGAGCCCCGACAACAAGCGCATGTACGTTACGAACAGCTTGCTCAGCACTTGGGACGACACGGAGTTCCCCGCAGGCGTGTATCGCAACGAAGACTACGGCGTCTATCTCGTCGACATCGACCATGAAGACGGCGGCATGTCCCTCAACGAGGACTTCTTCGTGGACCTGAGCAACGTGCAAAAGAAGAACACCGTCGGCCCGGCACGTCCCCACCAGGTGTTCTTCGACCCGGGAATCGCTCATAGCTTCGGCGCCCACTAGAGCGCTGCGACGACGGCCCCTGGACGCGCACATCGCTCAGCCAGGTGGCCAAGCGTCGACTCCCCGGGACCTGTGCAACCACATGGGAGGGTCATCGGCACCGCCGCTTGCGATGCGAGCGGCCTCATGAAGACCGCCGAGCACCGCCTCGGCGCGCTCCCGCTCTCGGTCGGAGCCCCCCAGTTTCTTGACGACGGTCAGCACGCCGGCGAGGTCACCCTTGCCGGCGTACGCGCGGAGCAGCGGCGTGTAGGAGTGGCATCGCTGCGCAGGCGAGAGCGCCATGAGCGTCGACAGAGCGCCGTCTGTGTCGCCAGCTTCAGCTCGAGAGCGCAGCAAAGATGAGAGATGGATACGCTTGTCATCGCCCCGATGGTCGTCGATGACCGTGCTCTGCACGCGGTCGAAGAGCTGGCCCGCTTGCTCCTCGTCGACGGTATGAAGCGCCGCCGCGAGGTCGAGTAGAGCGACCCGCCGGTTGTCCTGGACGGACGCCAGCGAGGTCTCCATCGCGTCGTTATCGTCGATCAAGGCCAGAGCCGCCTCGACGTGCTGCTCGGAGTTGTCGCCTCCGCGGATCAGGCCTGCGCGGATCGCAACGCGGGTGAGCGGCGAGCGGAGCGTGCCCTCCACAGCGAGCACGGACTCTGCCTGCCCCAAGCGCGCGGCGGTTGCAGCAACGGTTCGCCCGTACCACCCCGCTCGCATTCCGATCTCCTCGACCTGGGCTGCGAGGTGGGTTGGACAGCGCTCGGGCGCCAGCTTCGACAGCGTCAGCAAGTACTCCGCTTTGAAGGAGTCCTCTTCGACGGCGAGCAGGGCTTCCAAACGTTCGAGGGCTTGCTTCTTCGCCGGCTCCCCCTGCGCGGCCCATGACTCGATGACCGCCAACTGACTCGGCACCGCGCCGAAGGTGATCGTTGGACACACGAGCAGATCGAGGGCCTCCTCGTGCCGACCCTCTGCCACGAGAGTCCTGGTGGCAGCCGCGAGTAGGTTGTCCTTGTGCCCGAAGCCCCAGCGCTCACGTAGGAGGGCAAGCAGCCGGAGCGCCCCCGACGTGTGGCCTTCCTCGAACAGGAGCTGGATCCCCTCGGCCAGCTGCGATGGCTCGTCCTCGCCGCACTGGGCAAGGGCCGCGCAGGCGCGCTCCGTATCGCCGGCGCGTGTCAAAGCCACGACCAGCCGCGCGGGAGACTTGTGCGCGCGGGAACCGGGGACCAACCACTCCCCGCGAGTGCGTCACTGTCGGCTCGAGCGCTGCGCCGCGACTTGGAATCGTGCCCTTACACTGCGGGGGCAGGCATCTACTGCGACTGGGTCGTGATCACGCCCGTGTCGATCGAGAACGACGCGTGCGTGCTCGGAGACGCCGTCGGAGCCTGTGTGCCACTGACCGGGGACCCGACGTCCCTGGGCTGTAGCTGGAGTCCGCTGGGATGCGACGGTGATCCGTACGACCTCGATCTCGATGGTCAGCTCGGCGCGTTCGTCCAATGCGGCGGGTCCCCGCCCGTCGGTGGCTCGCCGTGCACGTACGTGCAACCGGGGGTGTTTGAGCCGGCCGGGTGCGGCTGCATCTGTGCCGGTGGGCCGGGCGAGGGAAGCAGCACCACCACAAACGGCGAGAGCGAAAGCGACACGACGACCTCCGGCGGCGACTGAACCTCTAGCCGCTACTCGCCAAGCTCCCAGCGCGCACCCTTGGGCGTGTCCTCGATCTGAACGCCCGCAGCCTGCAACACGTCGCGAATCATGTCGGACTTGGCGAAGTCCTTGGACTTGCGCGCGTCGGCCCGCGCTGCCAGCAGACGATCGATGACGGCCTTGTACGGCTCGGCTGCTTCACCACCCCCCGCCGCGGGAAAGCAGTCCGCGGCAAGCTGCGGGTACAGAGCTTCGTTGGGAAGCTCGACCCCCAAGACATACAAGTGGCGAACCAAGCAACGGTACGCGGACGCCAGGCTCCCGTAGTCCGTGCTCTGCTCGATGCCGGCAGCGAACAACTCGTTCACGTAGTCGAACATCGCAGCGGTCGCTCGGGGACATCCTACGTCGTCATCCATGCCCTCGATGAAGCGGGTGATGAACTTCTTCGACAGCTCCGCGTACTCGCCGTGCAGGAACGACTCGCGTTCGCGTGGAACGGCCTCATCGCCTTCCCGCAGGCTCGCGTACTTCGACGCCACCGGAATCGCGCGAGCCTCTGCGTCGACCTCGTTCAACCGCGTCTCGAGGATCTTGACCGCCCGAGTGATCTTCTTGAAGCCCTCCGAGGATGCTGCCACCAGATCGTCGCCGAAGGCCAGCTTGGTCCGGTAGTGCGTGGCCGCGAAGAACCAACGGATCTCGTCGTAGCGATGCGTGTCCAGCAGGTTGGGCACGCCGATCACGTTGCCGATCGACTTGCTCATCTTGATGCCCCGCAGGTCGAGGTGCTCGGGGTGCATCCAGTACCCGACCCAAGGGTGCCCGCACAGTGCTTCAGACTGCGCGACCTCGTTCTCATGGTGCGGGAAGAGGTTGTCGATCGCACCACCGTGAACGTCGAAGTGCTCCCCGAGCATGACCGAGCTCATCGCAGAGCACTCGATGTGCCAGCCAGGGCGCCCCGAGGGCCACTGCTCCTGCCCGGTTTGCCACGTGGGCTGTCCCGGATCGCTGGGCTTCCACAGCGTGAAGTCAGCCGGGTGTTTCTTGCGATCGGCGTCCTCGGCGAGCCGGCCGCTGGCGCCCGCCTGCCCCCCCTCGAGCGTGTTGCCCGAGAGCTTGCCGTAGCGGTCGAAGCTCTGCACGTCGTAGAGCACCTCGCCGTCGACGACGTACGCGTGGCCCTTGTCGAGCAGCTGCTTGACCATGTCGACCTGCGGGTCGATGAAGTCGGTCGCGCGGGTGTACGCAGCGTAGTCTTTGATGCGCAGCGCCCTGCAGTCCCGACGGAAGGCCGCGATCGCGTTCTCGGCGACATCGAGCCAGCCCGTCGTCTCGTCCGCCTTCTTCATGATGCGGTCATCAATGTCGGTGTAGTTGATGACGCTCATCACGTGGTACCCGCGGTACTCGAGATACCGGCGGAACACGTCCCAGAAGCAGTAGGTCCGCGCGTGCCCAATGTGCATCGGCGCGTAGACGGTGAGCCCACACGTGTAGATGCGAACAACACCCTCCGTCTGCGGGGTGAACGGGTCCAAGCTTCGGGTGCGGGTGTTGTAGACGCGAAGAGCCACGATCGGCCGCGAGTCTGCCATGGGAACCCGACCGGGGCGAGAGCATCGTCCGGCCTCGCGTCCCCTGCGCGCGAACAAAGCTCTAGCCGGCCGTGGGTTGCCCTCCGGTGAGACCGGGCCGATCATCGACGGCGGTGCTCGACGATCCGACCCTCGCCGCGACCGGCGGCAGCGTCTCCATCCCTCGAGGGGAGGACGACATGCTGCTACGCCGTGGAGACTCGCTCGACCGGTTCGTCATCATCGACGAGCTGGGCCGCGGTGCGATGGGAACAGTCTACGCCGCCTTCGACACCAAACTGGAGCGGCAAGTCGCGGTCAAGCTGCTGCACAGCGCCGACCGGGGGATCGGTAGCCTGCTCGCGGAAGCCCAGGCGCTGGCACGGATCAACCACTCCAACGTAGTCACGGTCCACGATGTCGGGGAGCACCAAGGGCGGCTCTTCCTGGCAATGGAACTCGTCCGGGGGCGAACGCTTCGAGACTACCAGCGGGCTCCGGGGCAGCTGTGGCGCGACATCCTCGAGCACTACCGACAGGCGGCTCGAGGACTCGCTGCCGTCCACGCCGCAGATCTCGTCCACGGCGATTTCAAACCCGAGAACGTGATGGTCGCCGACGACGGCCGCGTTCTCGTGATGGATTTCGGCATCGCACGCTCCATGCGACCCCAGGACTCGGTGGATGGGGAGCGCCCCTCCACCAGCGGGTCTCGCTCGATCGAGGTCAGCCGAATCCGAGGGACCCCCGCCTACATGGCGCCGGAGCAATTCAGCTTGGACGCGGTGGGTCCACTGAGCGATCAGTTTGCGTTCTGCATTGCGTTGTACGAAGGCCTGTGGGGAGAACGGCCGTTCGAGGGCACAACGCTGGGCGAGCTGTCCCACGCCGTCTCGACGAACGCCCGCCGAGCGCGTCCAAGCAAGTCGTCGGTGCCTCGCTGGCTCGAACCGATCCTCGACCGCGGCCTGTCGACCCACACCGAGGATCGATTCGAGTCGATGCTCGTTCTCGACGACGCGTTCGACACCTCGATCCGTCGCCGAATGAAAGGGTTCTCGCTGCTGGGCGCGGCGGGTCTGACGGCCATCGTCGGAACCGCGATCGCGCTCGCGCCCGCACGCACCGACCCTTGTGACGATGCCGCCGCCACCTTGCGGGAGCAACTCACCGGGCCCGAGCTCGCCGCACTCGAGAAACGCATTTCCGACATCGACCATCCGGACGCTCCCTCGGTCAAGGCGCAGTTCGAGCGTCAACTCGACGTGTTTGCTTCCGCATGGTTCGAGGCGAACACAGCGCTGTGCAACACGAGCGATGTCAGCCCCGAGCTGAGCACCGTTCGCCGTCGGTGCCTGGAGCGCCAGCGAGATGCCTTGGGCGCTGTCTCCGACGCGTTTTCGAATGCCCCGAACTTCGACCTGGGCCGCGCCAGCAACCTCGCGTCGGCGCTTCCCCGGCCGGAGACGTGTTCGCAGCTGGACGATGTGGACGCGCCGGAGGGAACGGACGTCGCGCTCCTGATCGATGCTCAGCAGCGGCTGGCGCACGCCCAGGCCCTCCACCACGCTGGCCTCAGCCGCGATGGTGTTGACGTGGTGACCGGAATCCTTGAGGACCTCGAAGGGGTCGATGCACCACGGCTGAAGGCCAAGGCCCACCTGTGGCAAGCGGCCCGGCACCGCTTCAGCAACGACTACGAGGAGGCATTGTCCCACACCCGAGCGGCACAGATTCACGCGGCGCGGTCGGGCGATGACGACCTCCAAGTGCTCGGCTGGCTGGATCGAGCGTATCACACCCACACGGCGACGCCGCAAGAGCACACGCTGCTGAACGCTCAACTTGAAGGCGCAGAGCTCGCGTTGGTCCGCGCCGGGACACCGCCGGACCTCCGCATCCGCTACCTCATGCGCACGGCCGGACCCCTCACACGGGGAGGCGCACCGCGAGATGCGATCGCAGCCATGGATGAGGCCCTCCAGCTGAGCAAGACCCACCCACCACGGGCTCACGTCCTCAGCAACATCCACAACCTGCGGGCGATTGCGTTCATCCATGTCGACGACCAGTCGCGGGCGCAGGAGGATTTTCAGCAGGCCCACGACATCCTCGAAGCAGCGTACGGCTCGTATCACCCCACACTGGCGCAGTCGCGCAACAACCTCGGCCACGTGTGCTTGGAGCTCGGCGACCTCGACTGCGCTCGATCGACGCTCGAGAAATCTTGGCGCAGCCTCGAAGCCTCGACCCAGCCAAACCTACCCAGCAAGGCCGTCGTGCTCGGGTTGCTCTCAAACGTCGCCTTCCGACAGGATCGTTTCGAGGAGGCCGAACAGCATGCGCGCGCCAGTCTGGCCACCGTGGCGCAGGGAGAGCTCGGCGGCGCTGCAATCGTGCTCACGTCGCGAGAGCTCCTGATTCGGGTGCTCTGCCACAACGAGGATTGGGACGCAGGAGAGATCGAAGTACAGCGACTGTTGGCGTGGAACGACAAGCATCATGCCGCAACCGTCACGAGTTCCGAAGCTCTGCTACTCGCCAGCCAGTACTACACGGAGAAAGGGGAGGACCTGCGCGCTCTCGATTTCGTACAGCGCGCCCGTGCCGTCCGCCAAGCGCACTTGAAGGCACCGCATGTCGATCTCATGAATGCTTGGCGACTCGAGGCAAATTCACTGCGCGCGCTCGGCCGCCTCGACGCTGCCGAGTTGGCGCTGTCCGTCGCAGAAACAATGCTGGCCGCGCTCGAGGACGCCCCACGTTTCGACCGTGCGCTGACGAAGTTCAGCCGGGTGTTGCTCTGGGGTGCCGCGGGGAAGCTCCCGCAAGCCGCCGAAGTCGCCCACGAGTTGCTCCGCACGTTTGACGACCCTCAACCCGCCGCCGTCGAACTCCGAGAAACGCTCGCCGAGTGGATGCGTGAGCACGACCTTCCACTTCCCGCACAAGCCGCCCCCCTTTCGGTTTCACCGGTCAGCCCAGGCTGAGACCGCGGCTGTACAAATCCGGTGGTCGAGGTCAGTTCCTAGAAACCACTTAGCCAAACCTCGGAGCGTTCGCTCATCGCGGCGCTGTCGGGCGGCGAGCGCCACGGCGAGAACGGAGCCTCCGTGTCCGGCTCGAGCCGGAGGCCCCACATCGCATCCGGCTTCCCGAGTTCTCGCCCGTACCGCAGGTCTCCGAGCACCCGGCCTTCATCAGGTTGAGCGGCGACCCAACCGTCGGCGAACCAGTCGAAGGTTGCGAGCCCGGCGACGACCGTCTCGTCCCCCTCGGCCATCGACGCATGGTCGTCTGGCCCAACCCCTTGAGCCGACCCGCCCGCGCGGGACGTCGTCTCGCCCCACCAAGGCACGTGCACCGCATCGACGTAGATCCGTCCATCCGCCAGATACAGCGTCCGCCACAACACATTGGTCACCACGCCTGGAAACGCTTCGACGCGCTCGAGCGTGTGTCCACGCTGCGCTGCGAGTCTCTCCGCATGAGCCACAGCGCGTCTGTGTTGCAGCCCGCCGCCCCCCATGTACAGCGCACACCACAGCGCGACGATCCACAGCGGTCGCAACCGGTCTTTGCGCGCCGCGATGGCAACCCCAAAACACAGGGGAAGCGTGAAGAAAGGATCGATGATGCCGATCCAGTTCCACGCCACCCGGGCGTTGCTGAAGGGTAGCCATAGCTGCGTCCCATACGAGGTGAACGCGTCGAGCAACGCATGCGTCGCGTAGCCGGCCGTCGTCGCCGCAAGGATGAGCATTCGCTTGGCCTTGGGCTTGCGCACGATGAACGGCAACCCTGAGAGCACGCCCCCGATCGGTACGAAGGCGAGGCTGTGCGTGAAATGACGGTGGTACGTCCACGCGACGAGAGGGTCGTCACCACTGCGAATGAAGATGTCGAGATCGGCCGCCATGCCGCCCAAGGCGCCGTACAGCCACGCCCGACGGCCCAGCTGTTTCTGAAGCAGAAGCTGCGCGGCCGCGGCCCCGAGGGCGCCCTGAGTCACCGGGTCCATCGGCGGAAGCATGCGACTCGCCTGCACCGCAGGTCAACGCGGGCCGCTACGCGTCGGTCGATCGCAGCTCTCGGTACAGAGCGATGCACACCATGATGATGATCACCGTGAACGGAACGGCTGTGGTCAAGACCGCCGCCTGTAGGGCCTCGAGGCCGCCTGCGAAGACCAGGATTGCCGCGACCGCGCCTTCGAGCACAGCCCAGTACACCCTCTGGAACACGGGCGGCTCGTCCTTCCCCCCAGAGGCGATCGTATCGACCACCAACGACGCCGAGTCCGACGAGGTCACGAAGAAGAGGATGACGCAGATGATGCACAAAACGCTCGACACCGACGACAACGGCAGGCGCTCGAGCATCGCAAAGATCGCGGTCGGCACACTGTCCGTGACCGCCGCACCGATGCCTCCTTCACCGAACAACTCGATGTGAAGCGCGGTGTCGCCAAACACCGTGAACCAGATGAACGCGACCAACGTTGGCGCAAGCATCACGCCCAGGAGAAACTCGCGAATCGTACGGCCTCGGGACACGCGGGCGATGAACATCCCCACGAACGGTGCCCACGCGATCCACCACGACCAATAGAACACCGTCCAGTTTGATAGCCATGCTTGCGCCTGCGGCTGCTCGAAGCTGGCGGTCCAAAACGAGTTCTCCGGAAGGTGCTGCAGGTACGTCCCGATGTTCTCGACGAACGCGTTGAGCAGGAACGCGGTGGGTCCTGCGATGAGCACAAAGACCAGCAGCATCCCTGCGATGCCCAGGTTGATCTCGCTGAGACGCTTGACCCCGGCATCGAGGCCAGACACGACCGAGACCGTAGCTGCGAGCGTGATGGTCGCGATGATCATGAACTGCACGGTGCGCGACTCCGGGAGATCGAAGACGTGCGCGAGTCCGGCGTTGACCTGAGAGGCTCCAAAGCCCAGCGACGACGCAACCCCGAACAACGTGCTGACGATCGCCAGCGCATCCACAGCATCGCCGATGCGGCCGTTCACCCGTTCGCCGAGCAACGGATACAGGGCCGAGCGGATCGACAGCGGCTTGCCCTTGCGGAACGAAAAGTACGCGAACGCGAGGCCGATCAGCGCGTAGACGGCCCATGGATGCAGCCCCCAGTGAAAGAACGTCAGCCCCATCGCCTCCCGGGCGGAGTCGAGGCTCTCCGGGCGCCCCACCGGAGGGGTGAGGTAGTGCTGAATCGGCTCGGCGACCCCGAAGAACAGCAGGCCGATTCCCATGCCAGCGGAGAACAGCATCGCAAACCAGCTCGGCGTACTGAACTCCGGCCGGGAGTCGTCTGCCCCCAAGCGCAGCTCGCCGTACGGGCTCAAGATCAGCCAGATCGCGAAGCCCAGGAAGCCAGTCATCGCGATGATGTAGAACCATCCAAACCGCTGGACGACGCCCTCCTGAATTGCCTGGAACGTCTCACCGACGTCCTGCGTGGCGATGGCCGCGGCGAGAACCATCGAGCCGATGATCGCATTGGCCCCCCAGAACACCCAGGGGTTGACGTCGAGAAGCTTGGTCTTGGTTTCCTCAGGTTTTACCATCGAGAAGCCGGGGCCGATGCTCGGACGCAGCGCCAAGCGACGAGCAACATCGCGGAGAGACACTGCTCTCCGATCTCCACCAACCGGTCCGCGGGCCCATCTATCGGGGCCCAGTCCTACGACATGGGGGTCATTTCCTCAATGGCATGTGGGCCAAACCACAAAAAAGCCACTCCCGAATCGGCGGTTGTAGGAGGGCACCACACAACCGCCGCTCCGGGAGCGGCACCGAATCACTTCGGAATCGTATCTGAGCTCGCTTGGACTTGGGGACGGCGTCCGCGCGAAGCGCAGGGGACATGCACTTGGGCCCCCTCAACGGGGCCCGCTTCACTTGCTTTCACTTCGACCCACCGAATCTCCGAGAAGATTCGGCTGGTCGTCGTTTTTTTCGAGATCGGCAGGCGCCTACAAGCAGCTTCCGAACAGCGGTCCGACCTCGACCGCCGCCTGGGAGATCGTGTGCGACCCAAAGAACCCGTCGATGTAGGTCGAATCCGTCACATCAAAGGTATCCACCACGGTGGCCGTGTCGTCGTTGGTCACGCTCACCGAACTCCCGGTCTGCAGGAAGTCGATCTCGATCGTGTAGTCGGTGTTGTCGAGCCAGCCGACCGCCACGGATTCGGCCGGGCTCAGCAGAAGCTCCGAGTTGTCCGTGTCGTTCCCGCAGTAGATGTCCGCCATCGTGAGGTCGTCGAAGCTCGGTGCGAACACCCGCTTGACGATCATGCCCGTCTCGAAGACGCCGGAGTCACACGCGACCCCGAAGTCGGACGAGTTCTGCTGGCTCTGTTTCCAGGCCATCACATAGAAGTGCGAGTTGTCCTGCGCACCCCAGACGAAGCCGGCGAAGTCATCGTCGCCGCTGGTGTTGACCGCAAACGATCCGCTCAAGCGGGTGTTGGTGAACGCAACGCCTTCGCACAGGTGCAAGCCGAGGTCGTTGTTGCCAGCCTCCGTCGCAACCGTTCCGCCCGCGCTGTACGTGATGCTGGCGTCGGGAGTGCCCCCCAACAGGTCGCCTTGGTACAGGGTGCAGTTCTCCTGCAGGTTGAACGCGCTGTTGCTGATCACCACCACACCCACCGCGGATGCGGTGTCGGCTCCGTCATCCGCCGTGACGGTGTAGGACGCGTAGTCGGTCGGCGTGATGTCGGTGCTCGCGGCATCGGGCGTCGCCACGGTGCCGTCGTCGGGGCGCCCAGCTGTACGCGTACGGGCCGCCCGTGCCACCGTCGGCAACGGCCGTGAACGATACGAACCCGTCGTCGGCGGCGTCACCACATGCGTTGGGCGTGATCACGACGCTGAGCGGCGCGTTGCAGGCGTTGCCTGTACAGCCACCGCTCACGCAATCGTCGCCGTCATCGCACGTCTCCCCGGTGTTGCAGGCGGGGCATACGTCGCCGCCGCAGTCCACATCGGTCTCGCTGCCGTTGAGCACACTGTCATCGCACGCGGGAGCGAGGCAGATGTTGGTGGCGGGGTCACAGACCCCAGAGTCGCAGTCGTCGTTTCCGACACAGCCACCGCCAGGCGGGCATGCATCACAGTCGGGACCGCCGCAGTCTTCGCCGGTCTCGCTTCCGTTTTGGACGCTGTCGTCACACGTGGCCTCGGCGCAGGTGTCGACCTCGCAGACCCCAGAGTCGCAGTCCCCCGCGATGCCGCATCCTTGACCGTCATCGCACGGCTGGCAGGAGCCGCCACAGTCCACGTCCGTCTCGTCGCCGTTCTCCACCCCGTCATCGCAGGCAGAGGGCTGGCACGTCTCCATCAGACACACCATCGACATGCAGTCGGCTGAGAACACGCAGTCCTCACCGTCGTCGCACGCGTCGCAGTCCGGACCGCCACAATCGAGGTCGCTCTCGTCGCCGTTGACGACCCCGTCGTCGCAGGTGGGCGCGACACAAGTGCCGGCCATCTCATCGCAGACCATCGACAGACAGTCGCTGTCCGCCGCGCAGCCTTCGCCAGGGATGCAGCCACCACACTCGGGGCCACCGCAGTCGTTGCCAGTCTCCCCGCCGTTCTGAACGCCATCATTGCAGGTCGGCGCCTCGCAAACCTCGGCGACGGGGTCGCAGGACAGCGACTCGCAGTCCGTCCCGGCCTCGCATCCCTCGCCATCGTCGCAGGGATCACAGTTCGCGCCCCCACAGTCGACATCGGTCTCTCCCTGGTTGACGACGCCATCGTCGCAGCTCGCGTCCGAGCAGGTTCCCGCGTCGCAGATCTCGGAAACGCAATCCGTCGGCTCCAGGCACACCTCCCCGCCGTCGCACGGCGCACAGACGTCACCGCCACAATCGGCGTCGGTCTCGGTTCCGTTCAGCACCCCGTCGTCGCAGCTAGGCGGAACACACTGGTTCTCGTCGCACACGCCGGAGATGCAGTCGGTGGACAGCTCGCAGTTACCCGGTGCAGCGCAGGATGGGCAGTCCGGACCGCCGCAATCCACGTCGGTCTCGTTCCCGTTGGGCGCACCGTCCTCACAAGTCGGCGCTGCGCAGATTTCGGCCTCGTCGTCGCAGACCAGAGACACACAGTCGAGTGCGTCGCCGCAGCCTTCGTCGGTCTCACACGTCGAGCCGCACGCTCCGCCGCAGTCCTCGTCGGTCTCGGAACCGTTTTGCGTGCCGTCCGTGCACGAGGGCGGCTGACAGACTTCCATCAGGCAGACGCTCGAGGTGCAGTCGGTCGTGAGCAGGCAGGACTCGCCATCGTCGCAGGGTCCGCACGTGTCTCCTCCGCAGTCCACGTCGGACTCGTTGCCATTGTGGAGTCCGTCGCGACACGAAGCGGCGGAGCACATGCCGTCACCGCAAGCTTCGGAAAGGCAATCATCGCCGCCTTCGCATCCCTCACCGTCGTCGCAGGGTCCGCAAGAAGGACCGCCGCAGTCCACGTCCGTTTCGCCTTGGTCTTGGACCCCGTTGAAACACGACGCGGCCTCACACACCTCGGAGACGGGGTCACACAGCGTCGAGACACAGTCACTCCCGACCTCGCAGGTCTGACCGTCGTCGCATGCGTCGCACGCATCGCCGCCGCAATCCACATCCGTCTCGGCACCATTGCGAACACCGTCGTCGCAGGTGGCATCCGTGCACGTGTCGGCCTCGCAGAGAGTCGACGCGCAGTCGTCTCCGTCGCTGCAGGACTCGCCGCCCTCGCACGGAGCGCAGTCTGGACCTCCACAGTCCACGTCGGTCTCGCCGCCGTTGTGCTCGCCGTCGACGCACTGCGTCGGCACGCAGGTCCCCGCGCCGCAAGCCTCCGAGACGCAGTCATCTCCAGTCTCGCAACTGCCGCCGTCGGTGCAGGGGTCGCAAGTCGGGCCGCCGCAGTCCACGTCGGTCTCGTCGCCGTTGGGCGCTCCGTCCTCGCAGGTCGGTCCCGCACACCCGCCGTCGGAGTCGCATACGAGTTCCTCACAATCGAGAAAGTCCTCGCACTCTCCGCCCTCGGGGCACGTCGACCCGCAGGCGCCGCCGCAGTCCGCATCGGACTCATCGTCTCCCTGCACGCCGTCGTCGCATCCGCCCGGTGCCTGGCACGTGCCACTGTCGTCGCAGATCTGCGTGTGGCAGTCCTCCGCGACGCCGCAGCCGTCACCAACACCGCAACCCGCGGAACAGGATCCACCACAGTCCACGTCCGTCTCGTCGCCGTCCTGCACCCCGTTGAGACAGGTACCCCCGCCCTCGGTCTCACCGCCCTCGGTCTCCTGCTCGATGGGCGGGTTCTCGCCCGTCGACCCCGCACTCCCGTCCGCAGCACAGTTGGCCGGGTCATCCTGAAGAAGCCCGTCGTCCAAACACGGGTCCGTACAGCCCAAAGGCGTGACCAGTGTCAGCCACCCCAACACCCGAATCGCTTGCTTCCGCACGGGGACAGTTGGAGCAAGAAGTGTTCCACAACCGGCCGCCAGGTCTTGTTGGGGTCACGGACCCTCCACCCGCCGAAACCCCGCGCGCCCATCAGCCCCGGCGGGGCAACTTGGGACGAGGCCCACCGCACCACGACAAAAGCCGCGATCCCAACGGACCGCGGCCTTTCCTGACTCGCGAAACGCCTACTCGGCGGCGACGGCGGATGCGGTCTGCGCGTAGCCGGGCGCGATGCCTTCGGCCTTCATGCGCTCGCCCATGTTCTTGGCGAACCGAGCACCGGTACCGACCACCCCCTCGTAGTGAGGGATGACGTACAGGGGACGACGAACTTCGGGCGTCGCACGCTGGTAGGCGCGCAGGTCCTCGAGGCTGTAGCCGCTGTCATCAACGACGGCTTTGAACTCGGTCTTGGCTTTCGCCTTTGCCTCGCCCAGGGCCATCTGCACCCGGCTGTGTGCGTTGATCTCACCCTCGCCCGACGTCTCGATGGGCAGGTAGATCATGTCTTTGAAGTGGTTGATGACGGCCGACTGCGCGCCGTCGGACTGCGTGCTGGGCATGCAACCGAAGGGCTTGAGCGACAGCACCATGTGGGCGATGCCTTTGACCGTGTAGTAGATGTTCTTCGCGACCTCGAGGTGGCCTTCGCCGCCCTCGGAACGCGTGTGATAGAAATCGTGCGCGAGGCGCTCCATCTCGAACATGTCCACGATCTCGTGGGCGGTTCCACCGAGGGCCATCCGCAGGCGGTCGTACTCGCGGCGGTAGATCTTGTCCGCCACGAACATCGCAGCCCGCTTCTTGTAGTAGGCGGTGTCCAGCGAGACACGCTTCTTGAGGTCCCACCACTTGAGTTCCTGGTCGGCCTCGTCGAGTTGGCGACGATCGCCGGCTTTGATCTTCTCCTGCCACAGCAGGTAGGTCAGCCAGGTCGCGATCGGCTCGGTGATGATCTCGGCGCCCTCGACTTGGAGGAACCGGAACATGTTGAAGTTTCCGTCGCCCTCGGTGGTCTGGGCCCAGAACTCTCCGGTGACCTTCACGACGGGCTTGGGCTGAAGTCGGTCGAGCTCGATCTCGTTCATCCGACGCGCGACTTCTTCGAGCGGCTCGACGTAGTCGGCGGAGGTGAGCTGGTCGACGAACTTGGCCAGCAGGTCCAAGGTGTCCAAAGAGCTGCTCTCGCGCTGCTCGAGGAAGCTGCGAAGGCGACCTTTGATCTCGGCCGGCTCTTTTTGCTTGATGGCCTTGCCGAGGAACTCGAGCGCCTGCGAGAGGACGTCGTCCGTCTCCCCGGGCTTGACCTCGTAGGGCCGCACCTGGTTGGAGAACTCGTTGAGGAGGTCTCCCATGTTGATGCAGTTGACCAACCCCATGAAGAAGTCGGGGTTGAGGTTCAGCCCTGCCTCGACCTCGGCCTGCTTGAGTCCGCCCTTCTGTTGGAAGAGCAGCACGCGGAAGCCGTCGAAGCCGGCGTTGCGCAGCGCGAGTCGGTACTCGGCCTCGTACATGCCGAAGCGGCAGGGGCCACAAGCACCAGCGGTGATGAAGAAGTACTTGTCGTTGATCTCCTGGACCGACATGCCTTTGTCGTCGCGGAGATGCTCGAGGTACTGAACCAGGTTCCCGACCGTGAAGTACGTCGGGTTGCACTGACCGTTGTTGCCGTACTCCTTGCCCGCTTGGAACGAGTCGGTGTTCGGCGTCGGCAGAACGTCGGTGTTGTAGCCGAGGTTCTCGAAGTGGCACTTGATCAGGAACTCGTGGCGGAAGGTGAATCCACCGAAGAGCAGCGTGGTGTTCTCGCGCTGGTCAGCGGTGAAGTCATGCTCCACCGGACGCTGGAACTGCAGGTTCACCGACTGGAAACTGACGCCTTCCTCGTCGGACAGAGCCTGCTTCTTCTCATCGAGAAGCTGCTGCATCGCAGGCTGCTGAATCACGGAGAGGAGGTCACTTCGGTGCTCGGTCGTCGTAGCCATCGCGGTTCTCGTTGGTCTGAACAAAGTCGGGACTCGCGGATTTCGCGCCGCTGACACCCCTGTCACTGACACCCGTGTCAGTGAACTTCTCAGGGGTTGTCCCACGCGGATTCTCCTCTCGCAAGTCGAAAGCGAAACGGCTCAGAGCGGCGCCCATACCGCAATTGCGAACGGCGCCGCGGAGAACCGCAGCGCCGTCAGGGGGCCCGGCCGGATTGACCGTCAGCCGTCGAGCTGCGGCGACGCGATCCCGTCGATCTGCGGGATCCGGCTCTTGAGGCGTCGTTCGATGCCCTGGCGCAACGTCGCCTGCGAGCTGGGACAGCCGACGCAGTTGCCGGTGAGCTGCAGGTGGACGACGTTGCCCTGAACATCGAGCAGCTCGATATCGCCACCATCGGCCTGGACCATGGGCCGGCACTCGTCCAAGACCTCATTCACCCGGGCGACAAGCGCGTCTCCCTCGAGAACCTCGTCGGTGATCGCGTCCCCAAGCTCGAGCAGGTCCTCGAAGGGCGAGCGCTCCTTGCCGATGACGGCGAGGCTGACCTTCTTCGGCTTGCGACCCGCTTTGGCGTCGTCCGCGGCTTTGCGAGCCGCGTCGGCTCGCTCCAACGCGAGCTCGGCATCCGCTTCGGCCCGCCGGGCTGCAAGCTCGGCCTCAGCAGCCGTGTGCTCCTCGCTGGCGGCACGCTCACGAAGCTCGCCTGAAAGGTCGAGTTCGCGGAGTTCGTCATAGCCACCAACCGACTCACCGCGAAGGAAGATCTGCGGCGTGGTGCGGCTCCCCGTCACGATCTTGAGCCAGCCAAGCGTGGCGTCGTCGCCCTTGATGTCGACCTCCTCGAACGGGATCTCCCGTTCGCGCAGCAGATCGATTGCAGCGCGGGCGTACGGGCATCCACGCTTGTAGAAGACCTTGACCGGAGCATCACTCTGCGGCGCCGCCTCGTCCTCAGGCTGGGCCTCTCCGGCATCCGGCTGGATGATCCCTTTCTCGACCTGAAACTTGTGCAGCTTCCTCTTGTCGGTGCCCCACATCGGGCGCTCGGGGTGCCCCTGCGACCACGCGGGAAGCGGGGCCTCGCGGTCGATCGCGTCCAAGCCAACCACCGACCGAGCTTGGTCGATGGCCGACGCCATCACCCGAACCGGCGAGCGCCCGGATTCTTTGCCCCGCGTGACAATTGCATCGAGGGACTGAACAGCGGCGCGACGAACGAGGCGACCCAACATGCCGGCGGGCGTAGCCCGGAGCGCCACTGTCGTCAAGCAGGGGTACCCGCGCGACCCACCATCAGGCGCGTTCGCGCGCACGGAATCGGCCAAAGCAAGCCTCTTTAGAGGCAACCCGAACAGCCCGCTCCGTGTGGGGTTGGGCCCCGTGGCGAGGACTCGCCCCACCGCGCGGCGCGGGCGACGTGCGATCCATACTCCGGTCCACCATCCAACGGGCCGTGTACGAAGCCGCGCGGGGCCGAGCCCGGTTCACCGCCCCTCAAACACCCACGAGCCGTGAACCGATCCTCTACTCGAGGTCGCCGCGAGGCACCGCGAAGCCCATCGCCTCGAGGCCCTTCGCGCTGACTTTGTCCACGTAGTGCCGCGCGCAGACGGGCGCATAGGTCTCGTCTCCGAGCATGATCTGCTCGCCCTCGACGACCGCCGCATCCCCGGCCATCCGGAGGTTGAACACCGCCTTTCGGTCGCAGAACTGACACGTGACTTTCACTTCCTCGATCGTATCGGCCAGCTCCATCAACCGCTGGGCGCCCGGAAAGGAACGCGTCTGAAAGTCGGTCCGCAGCCCGTAACAAATCACCGGAACCCCGCGGGTCAGGGTGAGCACACGAAGCTGTTCTATGACCCCTGGGGACAGGAACTGTGCTTCGTCGACCAGGACGCAATCGAGGTCGTCGAACGCGGACGCCTCGAAGACGGTATCCGCGTTGACCAACATGTCAGCCTCGGCTTGCAACCCCGAACGAGAGACGATCTGCCCCTCGCCGAAGCGGTCGTCGAACGAGGGCTTGAGCAGCATCACCCGCTTGCCCTGCTTGCGATAGTTGTGGGCGACAGCGAGGAGATTCAGCGTCTTGGCGCTGTCCATCGTGCCGTACCGAAAGTAGAGCTTCGCCATGGCGCAGCGGACGCTAGCACACCGAGGACGACGTTTTGTCCCCACGGCGAGAGGCTGTGTGACGCGTTGTCTCGACCCAGAGGCCCACATTGCGAGATTCGGGGGGTTCCCGCCGGCACGAGGCCTGCAACACTGCGCGGTGCATGCTCGTCCACGGACTCCTCGACCTGCTGCTGGCCCAAGGTGCGGACGCCCTCGTTCTCCAGCCGGAACGGCCGCCCCTGCTGCAACGCGGGGGCACCGATGTGCCGCTGAGCATGCCGCCGTTGGCCCGTGAGTTGTTTGACGAGGAGTGTGCCGAACTCGAGGGGCAGGACTCCATCGAGGTCAAGGGACAGCGATTCGAGATCGTGATCGACGCCGGCGGGGCGACGCTCGAGCTCCGTCGACCCACCGCCACCCGCCCGACCGAGACGGCTCCCGCAGCTCCGCCCTCCCCCTCGCCACAGGCCGCCCCGCCCGCGCCCGCGCCCGGTGAGTTCGAGTCCTGGGTCCACGAAGCGTTGCGCCTCGACGTCTCGGATATCTTTTTCTCGTCCGGCCGGCCCCCATTTGTGCGTCGCGGGGGGGACATCGCTCAGCTCGCATCGACGCCGATCGACGCCGCATCTCTGCGTTCGTTCTGCGACCAGCTCCTGGACACGGAGGATCTCGCGCGACTCGAGGAGCACGGCAGCGCAGACGTCGGTTGGCAGCACGGGAGCGATCGTTTTCGGGTGCACGTGTTCGAGCAAGCGGACGGCCTCGCCATCGCCCTGCGACCGATCCGCACCGACCCACCATCACTCCACAAGCTCGGGCTGCCCGAGTCGTTTCATCAGCTCACGCAGTACCGCAACGGGCTCGTGCTCATGACGGGGACGGCGGGCTCGGGAAAGTCCACCACGCTGGTGGGCCTGCTCGAGCGGCTGTGTCGCACCAGCGCAAAGCACATCATCACCCTCGAAGACCCGATCGAGTACCGGTTCACCTCTCAGACCGGGCTCGTCCACCAGCGGGAGGTCGGACGCCATGTCTCGAGCTTCGCCGAGGGCCTTCGCGCCGCGATGCGCGAAGCTCCCGACGTGATCTTCCTGGGGGAGTTGCGCGACCGCGAGACGATCGCCGCTGCGTTGTCCGCCGCCGAGACTGGGCACCTCGTCCTCTCAACCCTGCACTGTGCCGACTCCGCGACCGCGGTCGACCGCATCGTCGATGTGTTCGAGGATCACCGCCAGCCCATGGTGCGCACGCAGCTCGCATCCGTGCTGCGGGCGGTCATCTCGCAAACGCTGCTGCCCTCCACGCGGCCGCCGCGACGCGTCCCCGCGTACGAGCTCCTGCTGGTGAACACTGCGGTTGCGGCGAAGATCCGCGACGGCCGCGGCTACCAGCTTCGCAGCGAACTGCACCCAGGACGCGCCGAGGGCATGATCCCCCTGGAAGCAACGCTCGACGCCCTGGTCCAAGACGGAGAGATCACCGCCGAGACGGCTCGACAGGCAGCGCCAGCGGCCAGCCTGCTCCGCACGAGCAACCCGGGCTGAGCCGCCGACCTCTTCCATGGGCGCGCGGGGGCGGATCGCCGAATTGCAGCGTTGCAGGCTGCACCATCGTTGCGATTCACGTCCTCCGCTCCTCCGGAATCACTACGCTTTTGGCTCCCCGGGGCCGGCATCTCCCGTGCACAATGAATGAGAGGACGGCACCTGATGAGCAGCTTCGCGACCACCCTGACCCTCCTCTCCGTGACCCTCGCTCCGGAGGCTGCGGCACCCGAGCCCGTACCTGCTCCCGTCGCTGCGCCTGCTCCCGTCGCCGCGCCGGTCGCTGCCCCGGAAGCGGTGGCGACGCCGGCCCCCGTCGCCGCTCCGACGCCGGCCCCCTTCGCCGCTCCAGCTCCGGCTCCGGCCCCAACGCCACAGCCTGCCCCCGTCGCCGCCACGGCTCCTCCCGCGCCCCCTGCCCCCGCAGCCCGCGTGAGCCCCCCGGTGCTTCTGCCCGCTTCTTCGAACCAGGGCTGGCAGCCTGATCGTCCTGAGGCGCTCAGTGGCAAGTGGCTCGTGCGAACCAGCATCGGCCTCGGCGCGGTCGGCTGGGGACTCACGATCGGACAAGTCGCCATGGCTCGAGGCTGCGCATCCCGGCTCGGTGGCGACGGGGACGTCAGTGCGCAGGACTGTCTGTACAACGATACTCAGGTGGCCTCGATGGGCGGGCTTCGGGCGCTCGCGAACGTCAGCAACTGGGCCGTCGCCGGAACCGCAGGTGCCATCAAGGGCAACTACGACGCGATCGACCACGTGTGGACCAATCGAGCGCCCCGGCGCTCCGGGTTGTGGATCGGCGGCGGCATCGGCCTCGCGCTCGCAGGCATGACGACCGGTGCCGTTTCGGCCGGACTCGCCTTCGGCGGCAAATGCTCGGACGCCTCTTGTACACAGAACCTCAGCGCCTACCTCATCGCGAGTCAGGCGGCCCAGAGCATGTTCACTGCCGGCGTCGGCATGGCGGCTTACGGCATGGTCTACCAGTACGAGTACAAGGACAATCACGCGTACAAGAACCGTCTCGCGACCCTGCGTGCCACTCCCACGGTCACGGCAAACTTCGCGGGCGCGTCCTTCTCGGGTCGTTTCTAGCCACCGAGGACCGAAGTCCCCTCGGGCCAGATCCTGTGCGTTGAGCGGATTGCACCCGCAGTTCGGGGCTGAAACACTCGCGCGCGATGGACCAAGCCACCGCCCAACGAGAAGCCGCATCGATCCTCGCAACGGCGGATGCCCTTGGCGCCGATGAGACGGCCGAGATGATCCGTCGCTACTTTGCGCCGAACTACTCGCTCATTCTCGACGACCCGATCATCAAGGCAGAAGGCGCCTGGCTGTACACGCGCAGCGGCGCCAAGATCTTCGACGGCGTCGCGGCGTATTCTGCAGCCAACCTTGGGCATGGGCACCCGCTCGTTCGTGAGGTTCTCAAAGGCTTCCTCGACGCACAGCAGCCCGCCGTGCTCGGACGCTTCCTGGGCAACCCGTACATGGGCTTGTTCGGGAAGAAGATCTGCGAGATGTCCGGCTTCGAACGCTTCCTCCCCGCCAACGGCGGCGTCGAGGGTCCCGAAGCCGCCATCAAGCTCGCGCGCCGATGGGCGCACCAGGTCAAAGGTGTCAAAGGCACGGCAGAGATCCTCTACGCAGAGGGTTGCTTTCACGGCCGCACGACCACGGTCACGCAGATGTTTGGCGACGACGAACCCGAGGCCAAGGACGGCTTCGGTCCCTGGACGCCCGGGTTCAGTCGCATTCCGTTCAACGACCTCGCCGCCCTCGAAGCTGCGATCACCGACTCCACCGCCGCCGTGCTCATCGAACCCATCCAAGGTGAGGGCGGCATCAACGTCCCCGACGACGGCTACCTCGCGGCGGTCTGCAAGCTCTGCAAAGAGCGCAACGTGCTGGTGATCTTCGATGAGGTCCAGACCGGCTGGGCCCGCACCGGCGAGATGTTCTGCTGGATGCACGAGGGCGAAGCAGCGCGGCCCGACATCATGGCGATCGGCAAGTCGGTCAGCGGTGGCTACGCCCCGGTTGCCGGCATCCTCGCGCACAACAATCTGATGGAGTTGATGGACTCGGGCTCGCATGGAAGCACCTTCGGCGGCTGTCCGATCAGCAGCGCGATCGGCTACGCGTCGCTCGTCGCAATCGAGCAGGAAGACCTCGTGGCGCAGGCCCAGGACAAGGGCGCCTACGTCCGCGAACGTCTGCTCGCCATTGCAGCGAAGTCGCCACGAATCGAATCCATCCGGGGTCGCGGGCTCATGTTCGGCATCGAGGTGACCAAGCAGGAGCCCGATGCCAACAAGTTCTCGAAGACGTTGTTGAAGATGGGCGCGATCATCAAGGGCACCCACCGCTGGGTGCTTCGCTTCACGCCTCCGATCGTTGCGAGCCGCGAAGACCTCGACCATGTCTTGGACCTGATCGAGCGCGCATTCGCCTCAGAGGCCGCCTGAGACCGGGCCCCGGGGCATGTCACGGCGCCGCCCGGGGAGGCGAACTCCCAGGTCCAAGGCTGCGAGGCCGGGACCGGTCGCGTCGCGGCCCAAGGCGGGCCACGGGGTGGATCCATTGGGCCCGCCACGCTACGACCATGGGGTGAAGGTCAAGCTTCGCGCCGTCGATCGGACTCCCGAATCCGGCGACGACGGCGACGCCTCGATGCGCTTCGACAACGCACTCGACGGCGTGCCCTTCCCATGCCTCCGACTCGACGACAGCGGAGCGATCGTCAAGCTCAACCCGGCGGCCGCAGAGTTCCTCGGAATCGCCCCAAGACAGATCGAGTCACTCCCGATCTCGGCGTTCCTCGCACCGGGAGACGCGACGCCGTTCTTCCAGTTTCTGGGCCGGGCCATCGAGACGACGCAGCCGCACCGCTGCACGCTTCCGCTACGGACAAGGCTGGGGGCGCTACGCGTGGTTCAGTTCGATGCCAGCCGTGAGATGGTCGGCAGCATCCTGCTCTCGCTCGTCGACGTGACCGACCGCGAGTACGCGCTCAACCGACTCCGCGGCTCTGAGCAGCGCATGCGCTCGCTCCTCGAGGGCCTCCCCGACGCGGTCTTCGTCATCGACGATGGCACCATCGTTCACTGCAACCCCGCCGCGTATCGCATCACGGTCGGGCCTCCCATCGGCCGGCCCTTCAAGTCGCTTCTGCAGCACGGCGAGATCCCGGTGCTCGATGCGCAGCCGAATCCCGAGGTCCGCCAGGCCAAGAGGGCCGAGCTCACGTTTCGAGCCGAGGAGGGCGAGCCCCGCGGCGCGGAAACGCTGTGGATGCCCATCGAGTTCGAGGGGCGCGTCGCCCACCTGTGTGTCGCGCGAGATCGGACCGAGCAGCGCCGACTCGAGGCCAACATGGCGCATGCCGACCGACTCTCCACCGTCGGCGTGCTGGCCCAGGGTGTTGCCCACGAGCTCAACAACCCGCTCACCTTCGTCACGATGAACGTCCGCGAGTTGGTGACGAACCTCGCCGCCACAACCCCGATTGAGGGAGAGCTCCGCGCCGAGCTCCTGGAGTCCGCTCGCGAAGCTGCGGACGGTTCGGCACGCATGGCTCGGATCGTCTCCGACTTGCAGGGCCTGGCGCGCACCGAGGAACAACTGGGCCCGATGGACCTCGGTGAGGTCGTCGAACGCTGCTTGGTTCTCGCCCGGGCCCAGATGCGCTCACGGGTCCGTGTGCACAAAACGCTTCGCCCCATCCCGCACGTCTACGGCGACGACGGCCGTATGACGCAGGTTGTCCTCAACTTGTTGATCAACGCCGTACAGGCGCTTCCCGACCGTGCAGGCAACATCTGGGTGGAGACCCGCTGCAAAGGAGAGGAGGTGCTCCTCGAGGTTCGAGACGATGGAAGCGGCTTCGATCCGCGTGTGCGAGGGCGCGTCTTCGAACCCTTCGTCACCACCAAGCCGGTCGGGGACGGCACCGGGCTTGGGCTGTTCGTCTGCCACCAATACGTCACCGACAGTGGCGGTACGCTCGAAGCCCTCGATGCGGCCGAGGGCGGTGCGCGCATGCGGGTGTCCCTACGAGTTGCGAGGGAAGAAGGCCCCATCTTCGCCACGGGCCCCACACACTCCCCGACCTCTCCGGACACTCCGCGCCTGCTCATCATCGACGACGAGCCCATGATCCGAGAGTCACTCGCACGGGCAATGGCCGCAGATGTCGAGCTGGCCGGGAGTGCCCAAGCCGCGCTGACCATGCTTCGCGAGGGAAGCCGCTTCGACCTGGTGCTCTGCGACCTCATGATGCCCGGTCGCGGCGGACGCTGGCTTCATGCAGCCCTTCGGCGAGAGTTCCCCGAGCTCCTACCCACCTTCTGTGTGATCACCGGAGGCGCAGTCGAGCCGGAGGATGCGCGATTCCTGCGAGAGCGAAAGCCCCCGTTGTTGCGGAAGCCCTTCTCCACCGACGACGTGACCGCCTTTGTCGAGACGCAGCTGGGCGCAGCGTACGCACCAACTCCGTAGGCTGCGAGTCACGGGTCGTCTGCAACGATCTGGGGACCCACAGAGTCATGCACAGCCGCTCGTGCAGCCGCGATCGCGTCGAGGATGGCCCGCGCCCGCGGCAACAAGCGTTGGCCAGTGGGAAGCAGCCGCATCCCACGCGGAGTTCGCTCGAACAGCTGCGTCCCGAGGTCGTCCTCGAGGCCACGGATGCGTCGCGTCAACGGCGGCTGCGACACGTGCAGGCGCTGCGCAGCCCGTCCCACGTGCGCCTCTTCGGCCACCGCGACAAACGATTCGAGCTGAACGACGGACACGCCACGATGTTATCGCGACTTGAAGCGGGAGCCGATACCGATTCGGTATTGGACCACAGCGCCGGTCGTACCGCACGAAGGGATCGTGGCAATCATCGTCTACGGACCGAGCGAACGGGAGGCCCTACACCGCGCAGGGGTCACCGCGGCGGCAACATTGGCGGCGGTCTGCGAGCGCGTGGAGTCAGGCATCACGACGGCCGACATCGACCGGTGGGTTCGGGAGGACACCGCGGCCCGCAGCGCAACGCCAAGCCAGCTCGGTTTCAAGGGATTTCCAGCCGCCGTATGCACCAGCGTGAACGACGTCGTGTGCCATGGCGTGCCCTCTTCGGAGGTCGTCCTGCGTGACGGTGATGTGATCAATGTGGACGTCACCAGCTGCATCGGGGGCTTTCACGGAGACACGTCTCGCACCCTCGCGTTGGGCACCATCGATGCCGATGCGCGGCGCGTGACCGAGGGCGCGGAGTCATGCCTGTGGGCGGGTATCGAGGCCGTGCATCCCGGGGCGAGACTCGGAGACGTCGGTGCGGCCATCGTTGGGCGCGCGGCGGACTTCGGCTGCGCGGTCGTCCGAGAGTTTGGTGGTCACGGAATCGGACGGCACATGCATATGCCACCGCACGTCTCGCACCTCGGGCGTGCAGGGACCGGCGTGCGGCTGCGGCCTGGCATGGCCTTCACGATCGAACCCATGCTCACCCTCACCCGGGTCGCGCTCGAGGTGGACACCGACGGTTGGACGGTCCGCACGACGGATGGAAGCCCCAGCGCGCAGTTCGAGCACACCGTGTTGGTGACCGAAACCGGCGTGGAGGTATTGACCCTTCCCCCAGCATGATCTGGCAAACGAGAGCGTGGCCACTCTACGGCTCCCGGGCGGCGCTGTCCCAGAGGATCACGAGCGCGTGATGCGAGAACCCATCTTGGCGAGCGACTCGAGCCCCGTGGGCGGCGGGTTCATGCGCTCTATCGCGCAGACCGGCAGCTCGGGGTAGCTCCGCTCGAGGTCATGGCGAACCTTGCGAGATCGCTCCGCCTGCTCGCGCGCATCATCATAGATGTCCGCGGCTCGCCGGAGCGAGGGTGCGTCGAGAGCATCACCGAACGCCTCTTGAAGGACCGAATCATGGGCCAGCGGCGGCAGCTCGACGTCAACACGGTTGAGCACGACTCCATCGACGTGCAGGCCTCGCTCACGCAGCACATCGAGAAATGCCTTCGCCTCCCGCACGCTGAAATCGTTGGCCGAGGTCGCCAGAACTACGCCCGTGCTCTCGGAGACGAGCAGCTCTGCGACGTCTCCAGCCCGACGCTGAAACTCACCGAGCGCGGACCCAAACTCGCTGAGGAACGCGCCGAGTTCACCGATGAACTGACCGCCGCCCATCGCTTCGAGCACCTTCATCATCATGGAGCTGGCCAGGCCGAGGAACCGCATGCTGAGCCGGCTCGACTTGGTCAGGAACTTGGCCGCGGGGTTGTTGAGTAGCTCACCGATCCGCGACGGCGCCTCGAGAAAGTCGATCGCGTTGGCTGTCGGCGGGGTGTCCAGCACGATGAGGTCGTAGTTCCCCTCGGAGACCAGCATGTGCACCCGGGCGATCGCCGCATACTCGAGCGCGCCCCCGAGGTACTGAACCGTCGCCTGGTAGATGCGGTTGTCGAGCATCTTCTGGGCGGCCTCGTCGCTCTTGGAGTAGCCCCGCACGATGCTGTCGAAGACCGCGCGGGTATCCAGCAGCAGGCAATCGAGCGGCTCGCCCAGAGCCTCGCTGCCTTGCACGGTGACGATCTCGGCCACGTTTCGATCGGCGAGCCCCAGAGCCTGCGCCAAGCGGCGTGAGGGATCGATCGTGACGACGATGACCTTGCGGCCCTGCGCTGCCGCGGAGAGCCCCAACGCGGCGGCAACCGTCGTCTTTCCCACGCCACCAGGACCGACGGTCAGCAAAACCTTGCGATCGGCGGGAAACGTGAGCCGCGGCTCTTCACCGCGAATGGACGACGAGGTTGGCATCGACTAGGTTTGCGCTCCGTGAGCCGCCCGGAACGATTTCGTGTTGAGGTGGGAGAGCAGTCCGTCGAGGTCGAGCTTCTGCCGGCCAAGGATGGAACCAACGCTGGATCCGGTAGTGGAACCATGACGGCCGTGATCGGTGACGCCACGTTCACCGTCCATGCTGCACCGGACGGTTCGTGGAGCGTTCGGCCCGAAGGCGGCACAACGCAAGAGCGGGTGTGGCTGGACCGCGGCCCTGGCCGGCCGACCTACGCGGGCACCAGTGGCGACACCGCGCCGGTTACGGTTCGCACCGCTGCCGAGGCCGCGCTCGCAGCCGCGCTCGAAGAGGCCAGCGGTGGTGCGGGTGGTGGAGGAGCGGTCAAGGCCCCCATGCCAGGCCGGATCGTCAAAGCCCTGGTCGCGGAGGGCGACGAAGTCGAGACCGGAGCTCCGGTCATCATCGTGGAAGCGATGAAGATGGAGAACGAGGTCTTGTCCGAGGCTGCCGGTGTTGTCCGACGAATCCTGGTGTCTGCAGGAGACACCGTGGACGCGGGCGCGGTGCTTGTCGAGATCGAGCCTCACGACGCCTGACCTCCAGGCTCACCAAGCGCAGCCAAGAGCCCCTGCATCGCTTCGAGGTTCGCGAGGCCGCGCCAACGCCACGGCAGCGTGGTCCAGGCTTGGGCACCGCACCCGCGGGCAGCCTCGCTGCGACTCCACTCATCCACCTCTTGGGCCTGCGTCCGGCCAATCTCGCCGATGCGCCCCACGTGGGTGGAGAACGCGGTCGCAAGTCCATCGGCATCCGTGGCCGGCATCGGAACCGTCGGCGCATCGCTGGGCCACAGTCCATTGACAGCCAGCGCGGCGACGTGCATCCGCACCTTCGAGCGCAACAACGCACCGAGCTCGCCCAACTCGGTGAGCGGCCAAGCCTCGGGCAGCCCGACGAGCACGGCTTGCGTGATCTCGGGGTCTTCGAGGGCCGCCTGCATGAGCCGAGCCTCGGAGGTGAGCGGACCGCTGGGAACGGTCTCGAGAATCGCCTGCGGGACTCCGAGCGTGTAGACGAGGTGCCCGGTGGCAGGACCGTCGAAGATGACGCAGTCGTAGTCGCCGCCGCGCGTCGCCTCATGCCACGCCTTGCCCAGCACCGAGAAGTGGTCGAGGCCAGGAATCGCTCGCATCAAGCGACGGACGATCGAGTTGTCGAACACCGCGGAGGACACCCGCTGCGAGTGGATGACCATGCCGCCGTACTCGCGGATGCAGGTCTGGGCCACGAGACGCTGAACCCACAACGACGGGCCTACCTTCTGTGCCGCGTCCGAGAGCGCGCTCGCGCCGAGCATCCATGCGAGGCGATCATCGTGGCCGGTGGTCGCGACGAGGACCCGCCGTCCCCGAGCCGCAAGGGCGAGCCCCAGCAATGCGGAGAGCGTCGTTCGTCCGACGCCGCCCTTGCCGCTGACGACCACGAGTCGGCGTCGACTCAGATCGTCGAAAATCGCGGATGCGCTGCGCTTCTCGAGCGCGGGCGGTTGCCCGGCCATGCGGACGGAGCCTGGCATAGCCAATGGCATCAGGCCATAGTCTGCGTTCTAGAAATCCCGTAGACTCCGGGCCCGCTTCGCGCGGGAAGCGCAGTTCAACTGGAAAGCAAGTCCCGTGGCGGTCGAGATTCACAGCAAATCAGCTATCGAGAAGATGCGAGCCACCTCCCGGCTCGCCGCCTCGGTCCTCGAGTTCATCGAACCCCACGTCAAGGCCGGCGTCACGACAGAGAAGCTCAACGGGCTCTGTCATGACTACATCCTCGACAAGGGCGCCATCCCAGCGCCGCTGGACTACAAGGGCTTTCCGAAGTCGATCTGCACGTCCATCAATGAAGTGGTTTGCCACGGCATCCCCGAAGAACGGGAGCTGCTCGATGGCGACATCATCAACATCGACATCACCACGATCCTCGACGGTTATCACGGTGACACGTCCGAGATGTTTGTCGTCGGCGAAGTTCCCGCGCACGTCGCCAAGCTGATCGACGTGACACGACGTTCGCTGTGGCTGGGCATTCACGAGGTGGCACCCGGCAAACGCGTCGGTGACATCGGGGCGGCGATCTACGAGTTTGCCCACGGCGAGCACGGCTACGGCGTCGTGG
>Ga0316204_10000505_pt1 | contig 142999 bp, 126 predicted proteins | sample 6monrhotite_MG_2_FD_205661 | JGI IMG/M metagenome (GOLD analysis project Ga0316204, IMG submission 205661) | Microbial mat bacterial communities from mineral coupon in-situ incubated in ocean water Damariscotta River, Maine, United States -... | ecosystem: Environmental > Aquatic > Marine >... | reverse complement strand
CGGACAACGGCGACGGCACCTGGACCTTGAGCGCCGATGACCTGACGGGTCTGACAATCACGCCGCCGGACAACTTCGACGGATCGTTTGACCTCTCGGTTAGCGCCACCTCGACGGAAGCCAGCGGGGGCGATACGGCGACTTCCTCAGGAACCATTTCTGTAAATGTTGGCGCCGTTGACGACACGGCAGATGGTGTAACTTTATCTGTTGATGACGTGTCAGGGTCGGAAGATCGGGCTATTGCGCTGGATATTGGCGCGACCATGGCGGATACGGATGGTTCGGAAACGCTTTCGGTAACCATTTCAGGGGTTCCGGATGGGGCCGAACTGAGTGCCGGAACGGATAACGGCGACGGTACGTGGACGCTGGAATCCGGTGATCTGGACGGCTTGACTGTCCTGCCGCCTGAGGATTCCAGTGCCGATTTCTCCCTGAGCATCTCGGCGACGACGACGGAAACCGAAGGCGGAGCAACTTCAACCACGACATCGACGATGAACGTTTCGGTAGATGGTGTGGCGGATGCGCCTGAGTTGTCTGTGACACTTGGGGCAGGGACGGAAATTGGTGGCGCACCGACGCCGGTATCGCACTGGACGCTTGATGAAACCGGCAACAATCAAACACTGGCTGATTCTGTCGGAAACAATGACGCCAGCCCGGTTAACAAGCTGCGCGATATGGACCAGTCACGGACGGAGGTTTCAGGTGGTGAGGGCGGCGAAGGTGGCGAAGGCGGAGGGGGGAGCTCTGATCCTTATGACACCTCCGCAGGCTTTAAGGGCGGCGGCGGAAGCAGCAGTAATGATGAATATATCGAAGTTGACCACTCAGCAAATCTGAAACCGGATAATGGCACGCTGACGTTGTGGTTCAACGCCGATGATGTTGATGGAACGTCCGCGCTTGCATCGTCTGACACCAATGACACCAACGTGGATGGCGGGTTCAATCTTCGTATTGAAGATGGACAAATTACCTTTGAAATCGAGGACGGGAACGGTAATACGCACCAGATCGCCGGTGGTGAGGTCGAAGAGGGTGACTGGAATCAGGTCAGTGTGTCGTGGGGTGACGAAGGTATGAAGTTGTTCGTCAACGGCGATGAAGTTGCATCAAACGACAGCTTTACCGGCGGCCTCAGTGGTAATGACAATCCGTGGACATTCGCGGCGTCGCAGTCATCGGCGGAAGGTGGCGAGGGCGGAAACGCCAGTATGTCCGAGTTTTTTGACGGACACCTCGATGATATCGCCATTTATGATCATCAGTTGAACCCCGACGCCATGAGCGACCTGTTCGATGATGGTGTTGAAGCCGTCATGGATTCAGGTGGCGACTCGAGCATGGAGTTCCCGCTCGATATCACGGCCAATCTGACCGATACGGATGGATCGGAATCACTGTCGATTACCCTTGACGGGTTGCCGGATGACGCGGCGCTGTCGGCTGGAACGGACAACGGTGATGGAACGTGGACGCTTGACGGCGGTGATCTTGATGGATTGACCATGACCGTTCCATCCGGGGCGGATGACTTCGCGCTGAATGTTTCTGCAACGGCAACAGACGCGGGCGGGGATATCCGTTCGGCGACGGAAATCGTTCAGGTAGATGTGGAAAACGACGGCTTTGATGCTGGCGATGTTGGAACCAGTGGCGATGATACCATGTCGGGAACGTCGAACGCCGACCTGATTTCGGGCGAGGCCGGCAACGATGACATCGATGGCGGCGGCGGTGATGATACCCTGATGGGCGGTGGCGGAGATGACAGCATTGACGGCGGGTCCGGTGATGATGTGATCGATGGTGGTTCCGGGAATGACAGCATCGACGGCGGTTCCGGTAATGATGTAATGGATGGCGGCTCCGGGGATGACATCTTTGATGGTGGGGCCGGTGACGATCAGGTCATGGGTGGTGCCGGTGATGATTTGTTCATCTTTGGCTCCGGGGATGGCAGCGACTATTTCCAGGGCGGGGATGGCTGGTCCGATACGGTGCAACTTGATGGTATCGATGGCGGCCCTGGCGACGACTCGGGTTGGGCGCTTCAGGTTGATGAAGGTGTTACCTATACCGAGACGGGTGACGGAATCCAGTTCGATACGGAGGCTTCGGGTTCGGTCACCCTTGCCGACGGGAGTGAACTGACCTTTGATGGGGTCGAGAAACTGGAATGGTAAGCAAATAGCGTCATTTGGTTCTGGTCAGTTGCTGCAGCAATAGTGCTTTCTGAGCTTTTTTCAATGAGGTAGGTTGCTCCTCAACAGGAGGATGTATGATCTATCACATGTGTAAAGCCGAAGAATGGGAAACCGCCAGTTTGTCCGGTTCCTACGGTGGGTCGTCGCAGGATGTCGCCGATAGCTTCATCCATTTTTCAACTTCCGAGCAGATTGTCGAAAGTGCGCACAAACATCGCGCCGAGCAGAACGGTCTGGTGCTGCTCAGCGTTGACGATAAAGCCCTGGGAGAAGCGCTGAAATGGGAATCCTCGCGTGGCGGAGCCCTGTTCCCTCATCTATACGGAAACCTTCCGGTGAGCGCCGTTCGCGAGGTCGATCCGCTGCCCTTGGGGGCCGATGGAGTTCATGTCTTCCCGGCGAGGTTCAAAGGCTAGATGGTCGGGTTCTATTCATTGATTGGGCCTTTGGTTCGGTGTCTTGACCCGGAACGGGCTCATGGAATGGCGATCTGTGCGCTAAAAAACGGGCTGCTCCCAAGCGCGCCAACCTATGAGGACGATATCCTTAATATTCGTATATGGGGCCATGATTTTTCGAATCCGGTTGGGCTTGCGGCCGGGTTCGACAAGAATGGCGAGGTTCCTGACGCCATGCTGGAACAAGGGTTTGGATTCGTCGAGGTTGGCAGCGTTACCCCGCGACCGCAATCCGGAAATCCGAAACCCAGGTTGTTTCGTCTGAATAGCGATCAGGCGGTTATTAACCGAATGGGATTCAACAACGATGGCGCGGTAGCCATTGCCAGGCGCCTGACAAGGCGATGGAAAACAAAGTCGGGATGGGTCGGCGTTAACCTTGGAAAGAACAAGGACACGAGCCAGGCCCTTGATGATTATGTTTCAGGAATCCATACGTTAGCTCACCTTGCCGACTACATTGTTATTAATGTTTCCTCTCCCAATACACCAGGCCTTCGCGCCCTTCAGGGGCGGGAACCATTACTTCATCTGTTGAGCGGGGTTAAGGAGACGTTGCAGGGCCTCTCCCTTAATCCGGTCCCGCCTATTCTGCTCAAGGTAGCCCCGGACCTGACGGAAGAGGACAAGTCCGACATTGCCGGCGTTGTCATGGAACTGGGGATTGACGGGATCATTGCGACCAACACGACAATCGCACGGCCTGACGGCCTGATCCATCCGTCAAAATCTGAAGGCGGCGGACTGAGCGGTCGGGCGTTGATGGAGCCTTCCACCCGGGTGCTCGCGGACTTTTATCGGCTGACCGAAGGCCGGGTCGCGCTGGTTGGGGTCGGTGGGATTGCCAGCGGTGAAGATGCCTACCGGAAAATTCGCGCCGGCGCCTCACTGGTTCAACTGTATTCTGCACTGGTATTTCATGGCCCCGGTCTTGTTCATCGGATCAACCGAGAACTTGCCGCTTGTTTGCGCCGTGACGGGTATGAGACCTTATCTGACGCGGTTGGTGCGGATATCAGTTAAACCCGTTTTGAGGAACGGACCGTATCCCCTGTGATCCCGTATTTTTGTTCCAGGAAATGAAATGCCAGCGGCGCGATAGAGACCATAAAAGCGACCCTGAGTAAATGGTGGGTCGATACGAACGCCGGGTCAATTCCCATGGAAAGGCTGATCAACGCCATTTCCGCCAGCCCGCCGGGTGCGAAAGATAACAGCACGGTGTCAAACGGCAGGCCCGTCGCGGCCTGCAGTGCAATTCCAATGGCGGCGGCGAGACCAACCATGAAGACGGTACTGGCGATGGCCGCTGACATGACCCGGGTAACAAACCGCAGATCAATCCCGGCAAATCGGGCACCGATCCCGGAACCGATGACGATCTGGGCGATATTAATGACCTCGACCGGCGGCTTGGCCTGAGTGATGCCGCTGATGTGCAGGGCGACGCTGGCCAGCATCGGACCCAGAACCTGAGCCGATGGCAAACGTAGAAATCTGCCACCATAGACACCGGCAAAACCGCAGAGCACCAGCAAGATGGCGTCTTTGAGCGGCAGATGATCGACCGTGCCAAGCAGGGAAAGGCCACCCGGTTCATACCCCTCAAACAGCCGGAACCAGAAAGGGATGATCAGCACCGTTAGAAGAATGCGTACACTATGGGTTAGCGCAATGGTGCGCTCATCTCCGCCTTTGTCGGACCCCAGTACAACCATTGTTGCCAGGCCACCGGGTGTCGCCGAGAAAAACGAGGTTATCGCGCCAACCCCGACAACGCGGTAAAAAAAGATCCCGACGCAGGTTGCAACAAAGGCCACGTAGGCAAGCATGGTTATCAGGCTTGGCACCCAAAGATGGATGTTCTCGACGGCTTCGGGTGTAAATGAACTTCCCAGCATGATGCCGAGTACCGGGATCATGATATTGCGAAGTCCGGGTGAACTTTTCATCGGGGCGCCAATGATTGCGGCGATTGTGGTGACACACATGGCGCCGATCATCCAGGCCAGCGGCATCTGAAAATAATTGAAAACCCAGCCGCCGACAGCCCCCAAAATGAGAGTTACGATGATCGGGAGAATTATCCTGCGCCAGCGGGTCCGTTCAGACATCAGGGTTCAAACTGTTCTTTCAGGACGCGTTCTTCCAGATTGTGTTCCGGATCAAACATCAGCGTGAGGGAAACGCTTCGGTCTTCACTGACGACGGTGCGGGTAACATTGTGAACTTCATAGGAATCCGCGACCGCGCTAACCGGACGGAAATCCGGGTCAATGACCCGAAATTCTACAGCCGCCGTTTCCGGCAACAACGCCCCTCTCCAGCGTCGCGGACGAAAGGCGCTGACCGGAGTCAGGGCAAGAACACCGGCGCCGATGGGTATGATCGGGCCATGGGCAGACAGATTATAGGCCGTGCTACCGGCCGGCGTGGCCACCATAATGCCATCACAGATCAGTTCCTCCATGCGTTGCACACCATCGATAAGGATCGTCACGCGGGCGGCTTGACGCGAAGCGCGGCGAAGCGCCACTTCGTTGATTGCGAGGCCCTGGTGTTTTTTCCCCTCCATATCCCAGACCGTCATGCGAAGAGGATGGAGGTCGGTAGATTGAGCGCGGTTCAGGCGTTCCAGTAAGCCTTCAGAACTGTAGGCGTTCATCAGAAAGCCGACAGACCCCCGGTTCATTCCATAAAGGGGAGTCTTCAGTTCCATGAAGCGATGAAGGGATTCCAGCATGAAACCGTCGCCGCCAAGTGCGACGATCACATCGGCGTCTTCAGGCGGCGTGTAGCCATGCTGTGCAGTCAAATCCGCCAGCGCTTGCTGGGCGGGTGCCTGCCTTGCAGCAACAAAAGAAATGGAGGCATATTTCATATTACGAACATTTTCGTGTTTGGGAGTTGACGCTCAACAGTCGAAAAAAACAGGCTGGTAATTACCTTAGCCCGGCTGAAAGGTTTCGAAAAGAGTGGGATATGGTGGTGAATTTGACCGTAATCAATGCATCGATAACCAATTTCTCTTAAATTTCGTATGTGTCGCGAGCAGCGATCATGTAAATGGAATTTGAACCACCGGTTTTTTGGAGGTGTATGATGGTTGAAACAACATCAGGCACAGGCCACGGGGATTGGTGGCCTTATCTGGCTGAACCTTTCCGCAATCTCGGTCATCGTATTCAGGACTTCTTTTCACCGCAGGCAGACGCGGCGACGACTGAAGAGGCGTATCAGATTGAACTTGAATTGCCGGGAGTTGATGACGCGGACATTGAAATTACGCTTCATGATAACGTGCTAATGGTCAAGGGTGAGAAACGGGCCGGGCGGGAAGAGATCGGTAAATCCTATTACTTCTCGGAACGCGCCTATGGGTTCTTCCAGCGCTCATTCAGGTTGCCGGGCGATGCGAATGCAGAGATGATTGATGCAAATTTCGCCAAGGGAATCCTGACCGTCACCATTCCGAAGTTGGCGGAAATTGAGGATAGAGCCAAACGGATCAAGGTTAACACGCGCTGACCCCTAGGGTTAAGGCAGGCGGCGCTGACAGTTGTTAACATGTTTTAACATGGCGCTCATCGTGTGCTAACACTCTGTTCAAGTGAGTGTGAGAGGGTTCCCGCCTGAAGTGGAGGAAGCTAATGGTATTGTACGTGGTTGTCGGGATCTTGTTTTTCAGCAGCGCCTTTATGCTGGCGATGATAAAATTGGTCGAGGCCGGCGTTGAGAACAGGTAGAAAAATTTCTTAAGAGGTCACGCTGTGCACGCGGGTGTGCTAAAACATAGTATGCGAGTGTGTGATTTCTTATTTTTCTGCCTTCTGGCCACTGGGTTGTCTGTTTTTGATGTTTGGCCCGGGAAACCTGCGGTGGCTGGCGATACGACGGCGGATTGCGGGCGCTTTTTTCTGAAAACAAACCCCAATACAGGGGTGAAGGAATGCACCAATAAACGGCGTTCACGCGGACCTACGGCGCAAAGTATACGGCGCGCTCAAAATGGGGTGCAGGGTGTCTTGCGTCAGGCGGAATCAATTCTTCGTCAAAAGCAGCTTACCCTGGAGGAGCGCCAGAGAGTGCGCGGGCTGCTTGCCGAAATCCGCCAGCGTGTTCGCGATATTCTGCGTCAGACCGCGCAGTTGCGACAGGAACAGCAGGCCCGCGACCAAGCGCTGCAGACGGCGCAAAGTCAACGTACGCGTGCGCAGCAGGAGCAGGCGCGTCGATTGGAACAACAGCAACGTGACCTGACACGCCAGCTAATCGCCCAGCAAAATCAGCTTGTTCGTTCACTCCAGCGCTGAAACACACGCCCGCAATAGAGCCGCAATCGATTAAGTTTGATGAATTAGCCGCCGGTGACGCTCATGTGGCGAGATGTCGCTGGCGCGTTGTTATTGCGGTCGATGATGAAATCATGGCCCTTGGGTTTGTTTCCAATCGCCTTGTCGATTTCATTTTCCAGCAATTCATCAGCCTCCGATGCCCGCAGCGGAGCGCGAAGATCAGCAGCGTCGTCCTGTCCAAGACACATGTAAAGCGTGCCGGTGCAGGTCAGGCGAACCCGGTTGCACGATTCACAGAAATTGTGAGTCATGGGGGTGATAAAGCCAAGTTTTCGGCCCGTCTCGGCGACTTCTACATAGCGCGCAGGCCCACCCGTTTTGTAGGGAATATCCGTCAGCGTCCAGTTTTCCGACAGCCGTTCGCGTACGGTCGACAGCGGCAGGTACTGATCCGCCCTGGCTTCGCTGACTTCCCCCAGTGGCATGGTTTCGATCAGTGTCAGATCAAAGCCCTGATCGCCGCACCAGCCCAGCATGTGATCGAGCTCCATATCATTGAAGCCCTTTACGGCAACGGCGTTGATTTTGACCTGCAATCCGGCGTCCTTGGCGGCCTTTAGGCCATCCATGACTTTTTCCAGTTTTCCCCAGCGGGTGATCTTATTGAACTTTTCCGCGTCCAGGGTATCCAGGGACACATTGATACGCCTGACCCCGCATTCCGCCAGTTCCGTTGCGAACCTCGGTAGCTGGCTGCCGTTGGTGGTCAAGGTGAGTTCGTCGAGATCACCGGTTTCGAGGTGCCGTCCCAGATCACGCATCAGGCTCATAATGTTGCGCCGAACAAGTGGCTCGCCACCGGTCAATCGCAACTTCCGGACGCCTTTGCGAATGAAGGCGGAGCACAGACGATCCAGTTCCTCAAGACTGAGAACATCCGGCTTCGGCAGGAATGTCATGTCTTCAGACATGCAGTACACGCACCTGAAATCGCACCGGTCCGTCACCGATACACGTAGATAACTGACCATGCGGCCAAAGGGATCAATCATTTCAGTCATAAGGGGAATAGTCCAAAAACTGCAGTTTCTCCGTAGGTTTAGGCAGAATTAATCCACAATGCATTGACATGCGTCAAATGTAAATTTTCCAGCTGACCAAGTTTAACTATCGTTACCTGGGGTGTCGCCCCTAAATTGACAAGGGGTATTGGAATTCTGGATCAGGCCTCTCCTTCTGGCGGCAACAGGCCTTTTGCCATCATGTCCTTGGCGGCCTCGCGGCGCAATTCATCGCGTTCACGTAAATAGTCTTCCGTTGTTCGCGTGACGGGAACCTTGCCAAACGCCAGTGGATTGCCATCGGTCTCTGTCAGGGAGATGACGCGGCAGTTGTCGCACATTTTTAGCCGTTCGAGGGCTTCGGCATCCGCGAACATGGCGTGCCCTTTCAGTTTCTCCAGCATTTTGTCGACCGTCGATTTGGTGCCGAAGGGTTTGGAACAGCGAACGCATTCAAATGGTTCTTCTTCCTTGATCACCTCTGCCCGCCGTGCGGTTTCCAGAAAACTTAGCTGCGGAACCAGGGTGATTACGGATTCAGGGCAGGTATTGCTGCATAATCCGCACTGGATGCAGGCGTTTTCGATAAACGAGAGCTGAGGTTTGTCCTGGTTGTCTTTCAGCGCCCCTGTCGGACAGGCTCCGACGCATGACAAGCACAGGGTACAGGCGTCTGTTTCGATATTTACGCTACCGAACGGCGCCCCCATGGGAAGGCTGACGACATCTACTGGCGACGGGGCATGGCTGTGAAGCTGATGCAGGGCGAGAGACATGATTGCCCGCTTGCGGCCCATAGGCAGGAAATCTCCGCCCGGCATATCGTCCGAGGCTGACAGATCAAAAAGGATGCGTTCAACCACATCCGGGTCCATTTCATCGACAATCCGCGTGTGCCCCTGTCCATATCCCAACCGCTCAAGCACCAAATCGGCCAGGGCCATCTCACCCTGCAGCGCGGCCCTGTCATCGGCCTTTGTCGGAGGCAAAAGGACGATGGTTTGTCCAGCACCGTAGGCGCTGGCGGCAAAGAAGAAATCGAGCCCTACCGCGGGTGTGGAATTTACCGCGAATGGCAGGACATTGGCCGGAAGACCGTTGCCGTGACGCGCGATTGTGGAAATCATGTCGTCGCCCCAGTCTGTGTCGTGAACCAGAATTACAGGCTTTTCACCACCGGCGGCGCGAAACGTGGAAAGCAGGGTGCGCAGCCGTTCGAACAGGCTGTCCCCGCCAGGCAGGGCGTATTTGGCGGCGCCACTGGGACATTGACTGGCGCAAGTTCCGCATCCGGCGCAGATGTAGGGGTCGAATTTTACCTTGTCGCCATCCGGTTGAATGGCGCTGGTCGAGCAGCTGTCGATACAGCGGGTGCACCCGATTATGCCGCTTCTGGAATGGGCGCATATGGAGGCGTCATAATCGACGTAACGGGTCTTTTCAAATTCACCGACCAAATCTGTGAGGTCCAGCAGGGCCTTCATCACGGCGACCGGATTTCCTGGGTCTACATGAAAATAACCATCTCGCGTTCCGGCAGGGGTAAACAGCGGCAGATCACCGCGCATATCAAGTATCAGGTCGCATTCCGCAGTACCCGACTGTCCGCCGCCCTCAAACGCCAGCTTATCCTTTGACGCTGGCAAGGCGGGTGCATAGTCGGCGACCTTTACGGAAAATCCTCCAAGATGGCCGAACGCCGAGACCACGCGCCCGTGAAATACGGGAACGTCCATCAGTTTGGGGGGGCTGGCGTCTCCACTGGAGCTCAGAATTACGCTCACTTCGAGGCGGGCTGAGACCTGTTTTGCCGCTTCTATCGCGGTGCCGCTATTGCCCAAAATAAGAAGGACGCCGCTGGAATTCATGGCGACGGAACGTGATGGCGTAATGTCCAGTGCCGCTTCAGCCAGCAGGGCCGCGAACTTAGGCGTAAGTTTGTCGGCGTTCGCCTTGCTCCATCCCGCCCGCTCACGGATATTTGTGAACCTCAGGTTCGCGGCGCCGTCACCGAGTTCATCCGATGTTTCCAGAAACATGGGCGCTTCCTGCGTGCAGGCGACCAGCAGGTCGCCACCTTGTTTGGCGGCAGCCTCGAAAGTTTCGATCTGGGACCGACATAAATGACTGGATACGCCAACCGGTTCATCAAGGCCGCAGGCCTTTGCCAACTTGTTTCCGTCAATTGTCATCGTTCCCTCGCAATCACATACGAGGACGCGTTTATCATTCAGTATCATATAGTTACCTGCGGTCGAATTGACCGATTGCCTTCCTGCAAATTTCCCGGCGGGGCGTGTTGCGCCCGGCGGATTATTGTTATGCCTCAACCTCATATAGGGAGATGATTGGATTTTGCCTTGAATTTTTTCGCGTGGTCAATAGTTTAACGAATTCAGGGTTTATCGCTTAACCTAATCTAGGCATGTTGGGGATTTTTAAACGGTCGAAGAAGTCGATGAACTACGGAAAATTTTGATTTTATGAAAAACTGGCACCCCGCTGCCGTATATGGCGCACCGCTTATTTGTATTTTCGGACTTGCCCTCATTTGGAAGTTTGAACTGCAACCACTGATTTGGCCGATTCCAAACGAAGCCATGGGGCGCGCGTGGGAGGAGGTTGCGGCTGTTGTGCTGATTGCCGCGACCGCCTTGATTTTACCGTTCCTCGCCTATACCGAGAAAAGTAGACGCCGCCAGGATATTGAAGACTACCTTCGCACGGCCCGGGATATTGCCGGAGCGGGCGAGGCTGCCCTGGTCGAGGCGCTGGATACTATTCCCGAAGGGTTCGTAATCTATGATTCCGATGGGCGGCTTGTACGCTGCAACGCCAAATTCCGTGAAATCTATGGGTATTCGGAAAGCGAGGCGATGCCCGGTGTTTCACACCAGGAACTGGGGTTGCTGGATGAACGTCGGGGTGTCCGTGTTGTCGGAGGAACCGATGCGCAGGGGTTTCTCAAGCAGCGTCTCGAATATCGCTCGTATCTAAAGGGCGAGCAAATCGTCAAACTTCCAGATGGACGCCTGATCTCAACCCGTGAACGAGCGTTAGCCAAAGGGGGGTTTGTCAGTATTCAGTCGGATATTACCGAACTGAAGGAAACGCAGGAGCGTCTCAAAAAAAGTGAGCAGCTGCTGCTTGATGCCATCGAGGGACTGGACGAAGGATTTGTATTTTATAATGAACATGACCGTCTGGTAATCGCTAATTCGACGTACAAGAAAATGTATCCGGCTCAGAAAGATATTTTGCCCGGAACCAGTTTCGAAGATGCCGTCATGCTGTCGGTCAATGCTGGCGAAGTTCCGGCGGCCATTGGCCGCGAAGAGGAGTGGTTTACTGAGCGCCATGAACAGCATCGGGGTGGTGGCGGGGGCATCGAACAGGCCCTGTCTGACGGACGCTGGGTCAAGGTCAGTGAACGCCCGACCGCCGACGGCGGTATTGTCGGCATCCGCACGGATATTACGGAGCTCAAGGTCAGTTATGCCCTGGCGGAATCCGCTAACCGGGCGAAAACGTCGTTCCTGGCCCATATGAGCCATGAATTGCGCACCCCGCTGAATTCAATCATCGGGTATTCCGATATGATTCGTCACGAAACATTTGGCCCGGTTGGCGATCAGAAGTACGTTGAATATCTGGATAATATCTATAATTCCGGCGCTCTTTTACTGGCTCTGATCAACGATATCCTCGACATATCGCGGGTTGAGATTGGCGAACTGGAAGCGTTTCCGGAGAAGGTCAACCCGCACGAAATTATTACTTCATGCATGGAAATGATGAAGCCGCGGGTTGACGATAAGGATCTGAAACTGACGATGGAAACTTTGCCAACTGACTCAGGCTTGTATGTGGATCTGCGCCATTTTAAGCAAATCCTAATTAACCTGTTCGGCAACGCCATCAAGTTTACGGACAGTGGCGACAGCATCAAGGTGCGGCTCAATGACGGGGGGGAGGCGGGCCTGGAGATCGTGGTTTCCGATTCAGGTTGCGGCATCGCGGAAAGCGAAATCGAAAAAGTCTTCAAGCCGTTTTCCCAGGTGGGAGACGCTTTTTCCATGGCCACCGAAGGAACAGGGCTGGGGCTTTATCTGGTCAAAAGCCTCACTGAGCTTAACGGTGGCAGTGTGAAACTTGAAAGCCAATTGGGGATCGGGACGTCCGTGGCGGTCCTGTTCCCGATGAGCTGTGTCGTCCGCTAACTCGATTCTGGCGATACGTGAAATCGCTCTGATTTAGGCCGGTTTTCTATTCCGTGCGAGGCTGGCCCTGATTGCGTTTGTTGTCTTTTCCGAGTGTCCACCATAGCAATTCACCACGGACAAATGCGCGCGCCAGATCGTTTGCGGGTTCGTCAAAAAACTGTTTGGCCGGGGCACGTTCCAGCAGGCGCCCTCGATTTAAAAACATGACGTCATCGGCCATGCGCCGGGCTTGCCCCAGGTCATGGGTCGTCATGATGATCCGCGTACCCCGTTCGTGGATTGCCTGAACGATCTCTTCGACCGAATGGGTTGCTGCCGGGTCCAGGCTGGCGGTCGGTTCATCCAGAAACAGGATTTGCGGGCGCAACGCCCAGGCCCGTGCGAGAGCCAGTTTTTGCTGTTCACCAAAAGATAACACCCGGGCCGGCCGGTTTCTGTGCCTGCCCAGTCCGGTCCGGCTCAAGCTTTCATCAATAAGCTGAAGACGTTCCGGTTTCGGCACATTTCTTAATTTTAGGGCATAATCAACGTTGGCCGATACGGATCGGCGCAACATTACCGGACGTTGAAAGACCATCGCCTGATGGAGGCGCGGATCAATCTGTTCGGCGTTCTGCCAGATCACTTTTCCTTCGCTAGGCTCCAGCAGGCCATGGCAAATTCGCAGAAACAGACTTTTGCCGGCGCCGTTGGGACCGATGATGACGGTTCTTGGTCCGGCCTCGAACGTACAGGTCATATCCTTGATCAGGCGTTTGCCGCCAGCTTCGAAAGAAACGTTATCGAGTTTCAGCGGCAGGATGGATTTTGACGTCTTCATGCGTGGCGCCTTTCAGCCATGTCCTTGATCAGGAAAACCGCACCGTTGACGGCGGTCGATAACGTCAGCAGAATTAACCCCAGCCCGAGCGCCAGCGACAGGTCGCCTTTGGATACTTCCAGCGCGATCGCCGTGGTCATGACCCTGGTGACATGATCGATATTACCGCCGACGATCATCACCGCGCCGACTTCCGCGCTGGCCCGGCCAAATCCGGCAAGCACGGCGGTAATCAGCGCAAAACGTCCATCCCATAACAGGGTCGGCAAGGCCCTGGACGGACTGGCGCCCAACGAACGCAACTGGTCTTCGTATTCAATCCACAGGTCTTCAACCACCTGGCGGGCAAGGGCGGCAATGATTGGGGTGACCAGAATGACCTGGGCGGTAATCATTGCCGCCGGTGTAAACAGCAGGCCGAAAACACCCAGCGGGCCGGCTCTGCTGATCATCAAATAAACGATCAACCCGACGACGACTGGCGGCAACCCCATCAATGCATTCAGCATGACCACGAGCCCCTTTCGTCCGGGAAACCGAAACAGGGCGACAGCGGCGCCAAGCGGCAGGCCGATAATCGCGGCGATTGCCACCGCTCCCAAACTCACCTTTAAGGACAGAGCGACAATTTCCGTCAAATGCGGGTCCAGCCGGATGACCATGGAAACCGCAGCCATGATAGCAGAACTAAAATCATCCATTGTGGGTGAAACTTTTCATCAATGTATGCCGGTCTTGATGGCGGCTATTTAAACCGCACATTGACGGTTGGCAAACCGGTAATTGAAAATTGAACATTTCTAAAATCTTGCGCAGATGGGTTGGCCTGTCCATAGTCCGTCCCTAAATAAACATGAAACTATATCTGGTTTGGAGATATTTGATCCCATGAGTGACGCTCAGGAATTTCTGATCGCACCTGATCCGGCGGACCCGCGCTTGACGGAAGAAGTAACCGGTGTGGCTCAGGATGGCAGCCCGGTTACAACGTCGGTGACCGTGGAACGGCCGCTGACACTTTATCTGAACGGCCGCGAAATCGTAACCATGATGACGATTTGTGATTACCCGGAATATCTGGCGATTGGCTACCTGCTGAACCAAAATATGTTGTCTGCCGAAGATGAAATTACTGGTGTGGATTACGAAGCGGACATTGAAACTGTCGTCGTCCGCACTGCAACAGAAACCAATTTTGAAGACAAGCTGAAGAAAAAAACCCTCACGTCGGGTTGTGCCCAGGGTACCGTATTTGGCGATGTCATGGAAAAATTCGACGAAGCGACCCTGCCGGGTGACGCCGTCATCAAGACATCGTGGTTGTACAGCATGACGCAAAAGGTCAATACAGTGCCGAGCCTGTATCTGCATGCCGGGGCCATTCATGGCTGCGCCCTGTTTCAGGAAGGGCGAGGGTTGCTCTATATGGAAGATGTGGGGCGGCACAATGCCGTCGATAAAATCGCAGGCTACATGTACCGCCATTCGATTTCCGGCGAAGATAAAATCTTTTACACGACCGGGCGGCTGACCTCCGAAATGGTCATCAAGACCGTTCAGATGGGGATTCCAATTCTGGTGTCGCGCTCGGGTTTTACAGCCTGGGGCGTCGAACTCGCCCGCAAGGTCGGGCTGACGCTGATCGGCCGGGCCAAAGGTAAAAGGTTTTTGGCGCTGGCGGGAGAGGAGCGTATCGAATTTGATATGGACCACGAAAAGGCTTCGGATGAGCCCCGCCACGTCGGGCGCAAGGGGGCGGCATGAGTGTCGTCGGTGTTCTTTTGGCGGGTGGTTTGTCGCGGCGTATGGGCGGGGGCGACAAGAACCAGCTGAGTTTAGGCAACCGCCCGATCCTTGATCACGTGATTGATCGGGTGGGGCCGCAGGTTTCGACGCTGATTCTGAATGCCAATGGCGATCCGGTGCGATTTGCAGGCTATGGGTTACCGGTCGTGGCTGATGTCATCGATGGTTATGCGGGGCCGCTGGCGGGCGTCCTGACCGGGATGGAATGGGCGGCCGAACATGCGCCGGATATCCGGTGGCTGGCAAGTTTTCCGACCGATGCGCCCTTTCTGCCCCGTGATCTGGTGGTGAAACTGAAAACAGCGATGGAAGCCGAAGATGCCGACATGGCCTGCGCCGTGTCGCACGGGCGAACACATCCCCCCATCGCCCTCTGGCCGGTCAGTTTACGCGATGAATTACGCCAGGCGATGATTGACGAAGACATGCGCAAGATCGACCGCTGGACAGCGCGCTACAATATTGTCCATGTGACCTTTGACGATCCGGACATGGACCCGTTCTTCAATATCAACCGCTCCGAAAACCTGGAAGATGCCGAACGGTATTTTGCCGCATTGAAGGGGGCTGCATGAGTGCGCTGGAAACCCTGAGCGTGGGGATTGTCGTTGAGCAGCGCGAGATCGATAATCCGTGGCAGGATTATTCATGGTCGCCCGTCGGCGTACTGCCGGGCGTTGTGGCGGACGAAGACGACGGCGAGTGGAAGCTGCTACGACAAGGTGAGGGCTGGTCGCATTACCTGGTCGGCACAATGGATATTGAACTATTCCGCGGCGAAACCGAAGGGTATCGCTATAATCTCACCAATGACCCGCCCCGTATTTACGTCGTGCTTAGCCCTGGCGAAGAAGCCGAAGACCCGGATGTGGTGCCGTTTCTGGTGACGGTTTGCCCTTATGAAGCCGAAAGTTATTCCGAAAATGGCGACGATATTGTCGAAGGAGTCGTCATGCCCAATGAAATCGTCGGCTGGGTTCAGGCTTTTGTCGATAAACACCATGTCGATGTTCCGTTCAAAAAGCGCAAACAGAGAAAGGCGCATGACCCCCGCAAGGGAAGCTTTGATCGTCGACCAAGGATAGAGACCAATGGCAACTAAAGAAGGTCGGCTTTCCCGCTGGTCACGGCTGAAACACAAAGGCGGGGTCAGCGTGCGTGAAGAATCGGTGGTCAGCGTTGAACTCCAGCGCCAGCCAGATTCAGGCCGTGGGTCTGAAGGGTGTGCTATCGGCGACGGTTCTATGGTCGCGCCAAACCCGGCCAGTCTTCCCGGTGGCGACTTTCGACACAATGATATTCCCGTGATGGCGCCATTGGCCGGTGTTGAAGATGACGATACGAAATTCGAGGCCGCTCCCGAGGAGGCCCTGGCGCTGCTGAGCGGGGACCTTGCACATGATACCGCACCTGTGGTTTCACCGGTTGACGGAAACCCGGCACCGTTTGATGAGGCTGAGCGTGACCTGAGCGATGAAGAACTGGAAATTGTCGCCGAATTGCCCGCTGTTGATTCATTGACAAAAGAATCCGACTTTACGCCGTTTCTTGCCGACAAGGTTCCTGAATTTATCCGCCGTCGAGCCTTGTCTGTTCTTTGGCGCTCCGACCCGGTCCTGGCGAATATTGATGGTCTGAATGACTATGATGAAGATTTTAACATCATCGACACCCTGATCGACATCGCCAAGGATACAAACTACAGGGTCGGCAAGGGCATGGTCCACGATGATGATGAAGACGAAGATGGAACCGACGAGAGCACGGTGGAAACAGTCGAGGAATCGGTTGATGCCGAAGGACGGGCGGAGGCCAGTGAGGGCAACAAAAACAAGACCGAGAGTGTAGAAGGCGAGGCTGACTCAATCTCGGAGAAAACAGAAATTTTTAATCCCGAGGCGGACCCTGATGCCTGAAATTCAAGAACAGCCGTACCTGTCCCGTTTGACAAATAACTTTTGAATAAAATTCTCAAATATACATTTTGGTTTCGCGGCGGTCTAACTGCGGGATATTTTGCTGCAGTGCACCAAGGCGCGAGCCGTTAATCCACTGGCCGCCTTTCATACTTAAGAAAAAATGTATGTAATAGGGTTTGTAACAGGTCGTCGCCCCCTTTTTCCCAGGCATCAACATTTTCGCTGCAAAAAAAGCCTGATTGGCGACGCGTTTTTTTGTTAAAATGTTGTGGTGCAGCATAATTGAATGAATCTGATTATGTCGATAACCCACTGAAATTTTGAGGTTTTTTGAAAAGCATTAAGATGAAAATTGTCACGGCACCGGTTGACTTGCGTCAGGGGTTTGGAAGATAATAATAGGGTCGCTGAACAAAGATCATGCATAAGCATGGCGCAGAAAAATAGGCGGCTGATCAATACAGGGACTTAGGATTTTCAATAGTGCAGGCAGACATAGGCACGGGAACGGATTTGCCGGACCAGTCACAGGCGGCTCCTGATTCGATTAATCAAGGAAAGGCTTCAGTCGCGGAAGAAGATATTCTGCGGGCGCGGGTTTATGCGCTTTTGTCTCGTGTACTGGCTCAGCCCATGTCCGATGAAACCCTGGAAATGGTCCGGGGGCTGAGTGTTGTAGACGACGATTCTGAGATTGGGGTTGCGATCAAGGGGTTTGGTGATGTCTGTATTCGCACGCCGCGTGGCAAGGCCGAGGAAGAGTATTCGGCGCTGTTTCACGGTATGGGGTCGGGCGGCGAAATTCATCCTTATGCATCTTATTTTTTGACCGGGTTTCTATACGAAAAGCCGCTGGCGGACCTGCGTAACGATCTTGCCGAATTGGGCGTTAATCGCTCTGGCGTCAGCGACGAGCCCGAGGACCATATCGCGTTTCTATGCGAGATCATGCACGGGTTGATTGTTGGTTCGTTTGGAGCGCCGGCGTCTCTTGAGCGCCAGCGGGAATTTTTTAATCGCCACATGGCGACGTGGGCGGTCAAGGTTTTTGAAGATCTGGAGAGCGCTAAGTCAGCCGCTCTCTATATGCCTGTCGGCACAATCGGCAAATTGTTTATGGCTGTCGAAGCCGAGGCGTTTGGGATGGTGGCGGCTTAGGGCCGTTGCTTACAAGCCGGGCGGCGATGGTGCTGCTTGGCGAAGGTGCGAACGAGAACGGGAAGGAGTATGCGATGGCTAAGACTGAGCAGAAATCGCTTCCTCGACGGGAGTTTCTGAAAGCCGCCGGTGTGACCGGTGCTGCCGCCAGTGTGGCGGCGATATCGCTTTCGGGGAAATCCGCGAGTGCAGCAACCCCTGAGAGCGGCAAAAAGGCTGGTTATCAGGAAACCGAACACGTCAATACGTATTACGAATTGGCGCGGTTCTAGAAACCAAAATCATAGGGAGAAATAAAATGCTCACCAAAAAGAGCGGCGGGGTTGCGACAGGCCCCCGTTTGAAGAAAGCTCTCTCAGGTGTGATCGGCGGCGCGATGGATCGCCGCGCGTTCCTGAAACGCTCAGGGATCACAGCTGGAGGCGCAGCGCTGGCGTCTGCCTTACCGGTAGGACTGGCGAAGCAGGCAAAAGCGGCGACGGCCACGACAGATCTGACTAGAATTAAATCCGTCTGCACCCACTGTTCCGTCGGCTGCACGGTTATCGCTGAAGTCGATAACGGTGTTTGGGTCGGTCAGGAACCCGGCTTCGATAGCCCGATTAATCTGGGGTCGCACTGCGCCAAGGGCGCGTCGGTGCGCGAACACGCTCACAATGAGCGACGTCTGCGCTACCCGATGAAGCTCGAAGGTGGCAAGTGGAAAAAAGTTTCGTGGGATCAGGCGATCAACGAAATCGGCGACAAGATGCTCGCTATCCGGAAATCCTCCGGGCCTGATTCCGTATACTGGCTTGGCTCCGCCAAATTCAGTAATGAACAGTCCTATCTGTTCCGCAAGTTTTACGCCTTCTGGGGCTCGAACAACGGGGATCATCAGGCGCGTATCTGTCATTCAACCACGGTTGCCGGTGTTGCCAACACCTGGGGCTACGGGGCGATGACGAATTCGTACAACGACATTCACAATTCCCGCGCCATGTTCCTGATTGGCTCGAACCCGGCTGAAGCCCATCCGGTTGCCGTACAACATATTCTGAAAGCCAAAGAACAGAACAATGCGGTGCTGATCGTTTGTGATCCGCGCTTTACGCGTACTGCCGCCCATGCCGACGAATATGTGCGCTTCCGTCCGGGAACGGACGTTGCCCTGATCTGGGGCATCATGTGGCACATTTTTGAAAATGGCTGGGAAGACAAGGAATACATCAAACAGCGTGTTTGGGGTATGGACCGCGTCAAAGCCGAAGTTGTCAAATGGACGCCAGAAGAAACCGAACGGGTGACGGGGGTGCCGGGAACACAGCTCCGCCGTGTCGCCCGCGCCATGGCCAACAACCGTCCGGGCACCTTTATCTGGTGCATGGGTGGAACCCAGCATACCAACGGGAACAACAATACTCGCGCCTATTGCGCCATGCAGCTGGCGCTTGGGAATATTGGTGTTTCTGGTGGCGGCGCCAATATCTTCCGCGGTCATGACAATGTTCAGGGCGCAACTGATTTCTGCATCCTGTCCCATTCGCTTCCCGGTTACTATGGCCTCAAGAAAGGTTCATGGAAACACTGGGCGCGGGTTTGGGATGTTGACTATGATTACCTGAAGGGTCGCTTCGCGACCGAGAAGCTGATGCAGTCCAAGGGCATTCCGGTCAGCCGCTGGATTGATGGCGTTCTTGAAGACAAGAAGAATATTGATCAGCCTGACAACGTCCGCGCCATGGTTTTGTGGGGCCACGCGGTGAACTCACAGACCCGTTTGCCGGAAATGAAAAAGGCGATGGAAAAACTGGACCTGATGGTCATCATTGATCCGGTTCCGACGTTTGCTTCGGTCATTCCTGATCGTAAGGATGGTGTCTATGTGTTGCCGGCCTCGACCCAGTTCGAGACCTATGGGTCGGTAACCGCGTCCAACCGCTCCTTGCAGTGGCGCGACAAGGTTGTTGACCCTGTCTTCGAATCCAAGCCGGATCATGAAATCATGTATCTGATGGCCAAGAAGCTGGGTTTCGACAAGGAAATGTTCAAGAACATCAAGGTCAATGGTAACGAGCCCTTGATTGAGGACATTACCCGCGAATACAACGGCGGTATGTGGACGATCGGATATACCGGTCAATCGCCTGAACGGCTTCGCGCCCATATGGCTAACCAGACGACCTTTGACAAAACCTCGTTGCTTGCACGTGGCGGTCCTGTCAGCGGTGAATATTACGGCCTGCCCTGGCCGTGTTGGGGAACCGCGGCGCTTAAGCATCCGGGCACACCCAACCTTTATGATCCATCGAAACCGGTGGCTGAAGGGGGGCTCAACTTCCGGGCGCGCTTCGGGGTCGAATACAAAGGCGAAAACCTGTTGGCCGAAGGCTCGTATCCAGTGGGTAACGAGCTCAAGGGCGGTCACCCGGAATTCACCATGGCGATGCTCAAGAAATTGGGTTGGGACAGTGACCTGACAGCGGATGAGAAAGCCGCTATCGCCAAGGTCGCCGGTGACAAGACCAACTGGAAGACCGACCTTTCGGGCGGTATTCAGCGGGTTGCGATCAAGCACGGCTGTGCGCCCTTCGGTAATGCCAAGGCTCGCGTTATGGTCTGGACGTTCCCGGACCCGATCCCGCTGCATCGCGAACCGCTGTATACACCGCGTCGTGATCTTCTGCCGAAATACGCCACATACAAGGACAAGAGGGCTTATCGTCTTCCGACCATGTATGCGTCGATTCAGAAAAAGGACTTCTCCAAGGAGTTCCCGACGATCCTCACTTCGGGGCGTCTGGTGGAATATGAGGGCGGCGGCGATGAAAGCCGATCCAACAAGTGGTTGGCTGAGCTGCAGCAGGACATGTTCTGCGAAATAAATGCGGTCGATGCCAACAACGCCGGTATCCGTGATGGCCAGAATATGTGGGTCTATTCACCGGAAGGTGGCAAGGTTCTCGTCCAGGCCCTTGTTACGGATCGAGTCGCAGCCGGTGTGGTGTTTATGCCGTTCCACTTCGGTGGTCATTGGCAAGGCAAGAGTTTGCGGGACAAATATCCGGAAGGTGCCGACCCATATGTGTTGGGCGAAGCGTCCAATATGTGCGGTACCTACGGGTATGACTCTGTCACGCAGATGCAGGAGACGAAAGTCACCCTGTGTCGTGTTGAACCAGCGTAAGGTAGGGAGGTAATATCATGGCACGAATGAAATTCTTGTGTGATGCCGAGCGCTGCATTGAATGCAACGCCTGTGTCACCGCGTGCAAAAACGAAAACGAGGTGCCCTGGGGCATCAACCGGCGCCGGGTCGTCACCATTAATGATGGCAAACCCGGCGAGCGGTCCATATCGGTCGCCTGTATGCACTGCTCTGATGCGCCGTGTATCGCAGTTTGCCCGGTAGACTGCATTTATGGGACAGAAGAAGGCGTGGTACTGCACTCCAAGGATCTTTGTATCGGATGCGGTTACTGCTTCTATGCTTGCCCGTTCGGGGCTCCGCAATACCCGCAGGCGGGTAATTACGGCAGTCGCGGCAAAATGGACAAGTGCACCTTCTGTGCCGGTGGTCCGGAAGACGACAACTCAACGGCTGAGTTCCAGAAGTATGGACGCAACCGTCTCGCGGAAGGCAAATTGCCGATCTGTGCTGAAATGTGCTCGACCAAGGCGCTTCTTGGCGGCGATGGCAACATGGTCAGTAATATCTACCGTGAACGTGTTGTCAGCCGGGGCTTCGGGTCCGGTGCCTGGGGATGGGGTACGGCTTATCAGTTGAAGGCTGGTTCCTGATCTCTGTCGATGATTTTGGGGTTTGGTGGTATATTGAGTTGTATCACCAAACCCCGTTATCGATTCCTGTTGTGAATTTTGACTTGAAGAGATTTGAGTGATGAACGTCCGCAGATTTTCCAAACTGACGGGGTCGGCTTTTTTGGTTGCGCTGGCCCTGACAGGGTGCAGGGCCGAGGAACAGGGTCGGCTGATTGACTATGAGCCTGGGGTCTACAAAGGCAAAGCCGATACGCAGTTGACAGATGCGCAGCGTCGGGAACTGCGTCAGCGAAGCGCTTATCAGGGGGCTGGCGTGGCTTCAGGGGGCGGTGGACCGTTATCGGCAAAATCACGCGATATTCGCAAACCTTCGGGAGCTTCCGTTGATGAGAGGCGGCTCCGAAATCGGGCTCTTATGCAGGCCGGGTCATCGGTCCGGTTGTAAGTCATTGTTGATGGGCTGATACAGAAATAAGGGATGAGACGGATGACTTGTTTAGGCCTCCGGAAAGCGCTCAGTATGGTGAGTGTTTTTGGCGTGATTGTGTTTGCTGGTTTAATCGGCTTGACGGGATCAGTTGATCTTGGCGTTTCACCGGCTCATGCTCAAAGCGCCGGGAACGTTCCAGGGGGTACGCTGGGAAATGTCGGCGATCCCGAATTGTGGCGGTTCGCCAGACGCGGCGGATGCGGTACGGTTTCAATTCCCGACAAAAGTGCGGGCTGTCTGGTCCAGTCGGATGGCGATGTTCTGCGGGCAATCAAGAACGGCTTATTATCACAGTTCGGCGGCTGGCTGTTGCTGGCAATGTTCGTCCTGCTCGGGCTGTTTTATGCATTCCGTGGCAGGATCATGATTGATGGCGGTCCAGCCGGTGAAACGATCGAACGCTTTAACGCTCTTGAACGCTTCGCTCACTGGCTAAGTGCAACGTCATTTGTCGTCCTCGCCCTGACAGGTCTGAATGTCCTCTATGGGCGATACATCTTAATGCCTATTCTGGGGCAGGACGCCTTCGCGGCCCTCACTTATTACGGCAAGCTATCTCACAACTATATCTCCTTCGCCTTCATGTTGGGTGTGGTGTTGATGTTTGTTCTCTGGGTTCGTGACAACATTCCGAACGCGTATGACTTGAAATGGCTTGCCGCCGCCGGTGGCCTGTTCACGAAGGGGGTCCATCCCCCGTCTAAACGTTTCAACGCTGGCCAGAAGTTTATTTTCTGGTATGTGGTTGTCGCCGGTATCTGGATGAGCGTCTCTGGTTTGGCCTTGCTGTTCCCGTTGGAATTAAAAAGTCTTTCGGGCGTAATTTCGCTGTTTAATTTTTATGGTCTGGGCCAGGGGGGGGAGTTGACGCAGCTCCAGCAGACGCAGGTCGCCCTGTTGTCCCACGGACTGTCCGGGCTGATCTTTATCGCCGTTATTATCGGTCATATCTATATCGGATCGGTCGGCATGGAAGGCGCGATTGACGCCGTCGGTTCCGGGCAGGTTGACCGGAAATGGGCGCAGGACCATCACGACCTCTGGGTTGCAGAGATGGATGAGAAACAGGCGGCAACTGGAAAAACCCAGCCAGCGGAATAGGCTGACGGCTGATCGGGTTTCGGGCTACTGGAAAGATAAGGGTTCAAAATGGGCGAGAGTTGGAAATCATTCTGGTTTGGCGCGATTGCGGCGATCGTGATCGCTATCGTTGCAGGAACGGTCTTGAGAAGCACCGGAACAACAACCGGTGAGAAATATTCGACGTCAAGTACTCGGCTCTAGAGCAAAACCGGAGCGAATAGGTTCATTCGCGAACGTGGCTTTGCGGGGATATCAATGAGGTAGAGCACTTCCGGTGATTCAAAAATCGTCGGAAGTGCTCTAGTCTTCTGACACGGAAACAGGGGGGCGTACGCCCCCCGGTATGGTGTAAAGAGAACCGTTTCAGGCGACGTCGGCTTTTGCTTATTCCGCAGCATTCACTGTCGCGGCGACAGGTTTCACCCTCACAGCGCAGAACTTGAACTCGGGAATTTTCCCAACCGGGTCCAGTTGCGGGTTGGTCAGCAGATTGGCCGCCGCTTCATGATAGCAGAACGGGATAAACACCATCCCATCAGGCACGTCGCGGTCAACGCGGGCCTTGAGTTCCACCTGCCCTCTGCGGCTTTCGACATGGATGGTATCACCGGCGCCAATTCCCATTTCCTTCATCTGGTAGGGGTTCAGGTGAGCGACGGGTTCGGGTTCAATGGCGTTCAGGGTCGAAGCGCGCCGCGTCATGGCTCCCGTATGCCAGTGTTCCAGCACCCGGCCCGTGGTCAGAACGATCGGGTAGTCATCGTCGGGCAGTTCGGCGGGTGGGATCAATGTTGTCGGCACCAGTTTGGCCCGCCCGTTTTCCGTTGGGAAACCATCGGTGAAAATGACGTCGTGGCCGGGCTGATCGTCGGAATCACACGGATAGGTTACGACGTCTTCTCGTTCCAACCGCTCCCAGGTGATCCCGTTCAAGGACCTCATGGTCAGACGCATTTCAGCGAACACATCTTTTGGATGGGTATAAATCCAGGTCTGGCCGATCCGGTTGGCAAGTTCCTGAATGATCCACCAGTCCTGACGCGCCTCACCCGGCGTTGGGACAACTTGGCGGGCCAACTGGACCTGACGGTTGGTATTGGTGAAAGTCCCCGTTTTTTCCGCAAAAGCCGAGGCTGGCAGGACGACATCGGCCAGCATCGCTGTTTCGGTCAGGAAAATATCCTGTACGACAAGATGCTCCAGCTTGGCCAATGCCTGACGGGCGTGCCCAGCGTCCGGATCTGACATGGCTGGGTTTTCACCCATTACATAAATGCCCTTGATCTGATCCGCGTGAACAGCATCCATGATTTCAACGACGGTCAATCCGCGTTCATGATCCAGGTCCCGTCCCCACTGTCTTTCGTAGGTGTCGCGTATGCCATCTTCGGTGACCGGCTTATAGTCGGGATAGAACATCGGGATCAGACCGGCATCTGATGCGCCCTGCACGTTGTTCTGCCCGCGAAGCGGGTGCAGACCTGTGCCGGGACGTCCGATCTGGCCGGTGATCATGCTGAGCGCGATCAGGCAACGGGCGTTGTCGGTGCCGTGAACATGTTGGGAAATTCCCATGCCCCAGAAAATGATGGACCGTTCGGCTGTTGCGTATTCGCGTGCAACCGCGCGGACTGTATCCGCGTCAATACCACAAACGTCGGCCATTTTTTCGGGTGTGAAATCCTTGACACCCCGTTTCAGATCATCAAAGCCTTCCGTATAACCCTGGACGAACTGCTCATCGACCAGCCCCTCTTCGATAATGGTGTGGATCATGGCGTTCAGCAGGGCAACGTCGCTACCCGGTTTGAACTGAAGCATATGTGTGGCGTGACGGGTAAGGCCTTGCCCTCTCGGGTCCATAACGATCAGGGTCGCGCCACGTTTCGCAGCGTTTTTCAGGAAACTTGCGGCCACCGGGTGATTCTGGTTGGGGCGCGCGCCGATAACAATGATGCAGTCCGATTCTTTTGCCGCCGTGAATGGGGCCGAAACCGCCCCGGAGTTGACACCTTCCATCAGGGCGGCGACGGATGACGCATGGCACAGGCGGGTGCAATGATCGACATTGTTGGTGCCAAAACCCTGGCGCACCAGTTTCTGCACCATGTAGGCCTCTTCGTTGGATCCCTTGGCGGAGCCGAATCCGGCCAGCGCCTGGGAGCCATCGCGGTCGCGGATGGTTTTCAGGCCACTTGCGGCCCTGTCCAGGGCTTCTTCCCAGGTGGCTTCGCGAAAATGTGTATAGGGGTTGGCTGGATCAAGTTTTTCTGTACTGTCCTTGGGAGCGTCATCCTTGCGGACCAGTGGTTTTGTCAGGCGATGGGGATGGTTGATGTAATCGAACCCGAAACGCCCTTTGACGCACAGGCGGTTTTCGTTGGCCGGTCCGTCGCGTCCTTCTACATATTGAATTTTTTCATCTTTGACGTGGAAGGTCATCTGGCAACCGACGCCACAGTAGGGGCAAAGGCTGTCGACTTGGCGGTCGGCTTTTCCCGCATGGACCTGATGTTCATCGAGAACAGCGGCAGGCATCAGGGCACCGGTCGGGCAAGCCTGTACGCATTCTCCACAGGCAACGCAGGTCGAGTCACCCATTGGGTCGCCGAAGTCAAAGACGATTTCTGAATGTGCGCCACGGTGAGCCATGCCGATGACATCGTTGACTTGAACTTCCCGGCAGGCCCGGACACACAGATTACAGTGAATGCAGGCATCCAGATTGACCGACATGGCCTGGTGGCTGGAATCTGTTTCGGGGGTATTTGCGTGTGCGGGGAACCGGCTTTTGTTGAGCCCCGCCTTGTCCATCCATTTCCACAACAGCGAATCCGGGTCATGAGCAACTTGACGTTCGGGCTGATCTGCCAACAGCATTTCCAGGACCATGTTCCGCGCTTTGGTGGCGCGCTCGCTGTCGGTGCTCACATTCATCCCGGCTGTCGGCTCGCGTCGGCATGATGGGGCCAGCACTCGCTCGCCTTCAATATCAACCATGCACGCCCGGCAGTTGGCGTCCGCCCGGTATCCTGGTTTGTCGCGGTGACAGAGATGGGGGATTGTATTGCCCAGGCGTTTGGAAATTTCCCAGATGGTTTCGCCCGGGGTGGCTTCGACTTCCTGGCCGTCCAGGGTGAACGTGATAGGCGTACTCATGACAGGTTATCTCCAAAAAAGCGGATGGCGCTTAAAACCGGGTTTGGCGCCGCCTGCCCAAGCCCGCAGATCGAGGCATCGCGCATGGTGTCGCTTAACTCTCGAATCAATTCCGTGTCCCAATTGGGCGCATCAATCAATTTCAGCATTTTTTCGCACCCCACTCGGCAAGGTGTACATTGTCCGCAGCTTTCGTCTTCAAAGAAGTGAACCAGATTACGGCAGATATCCCTGATATTGTCTTCGTCTGAGAAAATGACAACCGCGGATGAGCCGATAAAACAGCCAAATTCATCAAGACTGCCAAAGTCCAGCGGTACATCGCCCTTGTCAGCGGGCAATACCCCCCCTGAAGCCCCACCGGGCAGATAGGCCTTAAACGTATGCCCGTCTTCCATGCCGCCACAATGTTCTTCGATCAACTGGCGGACACTGACACCCGCCGGCGCCAGCTTGACGCCGGGATTTTTGACCCGCCCCGATACCGAATAGAAATGCGGACGCCCCTGATCCTTGTACCAGTTCCCTCCGTTTTCGACGATGTCGCGAATCCAGTATATCGTTTCGACGTTGTTGATCAGGGTCGGACGTCCAAACAGGCCGCGCTGCGCGGGGAAAGGCGGGCGGTTACGGGGCAAACCTCGCTTGCCTTCAAGGCTTTCCAGCATGGCGGATTCTTCGCCGCAGATATAGGCCCCGGCACCACGGCGTAAATGCAGCTCGATACCACCGGTCAGGTCTTCGTGTTTCAGCCGGGCGATTTCCAACAGCAGGATTTCCCGTGACTGCGGATATTCATCACGCAGGTAAATATAGGCGGCGTCAGCCTCAATTGCCCAGCTTGCCAGTAACACCCCCTCGAGCAGGCGGTGCGGGTCGCTGTCGATGATATGGCGGTCCTTGAAGGTCCCCGGTTCGCCTTCATCGGCGTTTATGGCCAGCAGACGGGGTTTGGGAGTATTGTCAAGAAAACCCCATTTCGTGCCCGTGGGAAACCCGGCGCCGCCGAGCCCGCGCAGGCCTGATTCGCTCACAAGAGCCGTGACCTCTTGACGTTCGCGTTGTCCAGCCAGACAGTCTTTCCATGTGGTATAGCCGCCACCGGCAACATAGGCGTCGAATTCCGTATAGGTGGGAATTTCTGGCAGTATGTTGCCTGAATTTGCGGCTTCAGAGACGCTTCCAACAGTTGCGTGATGGATTTGACGCTGCCCAACAACGGCGACTGGTGCGTGATCGCAAGCACCGACACAAGGTGCCGGAATAACGCGGACATCGGCTCCGGTCGACCTGCCAAGTTCCGCTATTAGATCGTGGGCGCCCTTCATCTCGCAGGCGATCCCGTCGCAAACGCGGATCGTTAGTTGCGGCGGCGCGGAATCACCTTCCTTGACGACGTCAAAGTGATGATAAAATGTCGCGACTTCATAAATTTCAGCCAAGGACATTTTCATTTCCTTGGCCAATGCCGCCAGATGCGGGGCAGAGAGGTGTTTGTAGTGGTCCTGGACCAGATGCAGGTGTTCGATCAGAAGATCTCGTCGGCGTGGGTTGTCGCCAAGCAGGGCGCGGATGTCATTCAGGGCCTGATCATCAACCTGGCGACCTTTCGAATGATAGAGTGAGCGCCGTGACCGGCCGTTCTTTGTCGCAACGGACATTCAATAATCTCCAATTTTGGCAGGCGTTTCAGCCAGGGTATGATAATCAATTGTGGCATTATGTATACCACGGAGCTTTTCCAATACAAACCATGGAATATGCAGAACCTTGATTTTTCCGATATCATTATTGCGCCCGGTTATTGCCTTTGAACGCCATCGGGGAAAAAACAATTGGCGGGAGCGCAGGCCAAGATCGATTAGCGCTTGCCCGTTTGGGCCCTCGATGAATATTCTGTGCCGATAAAATAGCGGTCTGGTCAGGGAAGGTTGGTAAGCGTATGCAGCTAGATGTGAAGGTCGCCCAGCTTTTGTGTTCTCGTCTGTGCCATGATCTTGTGGGATCGGCCAGCGCCATTAACGCCGGTCTTGAGATGATCAACGACGATCCAGGTGATCCGACCGGGCCGCTGGATCTCATGACCAGTAGCGCAGCGCAGATGACGCGGCGTCTGGCGTTTTTCCGCGTCGCTTTTGGTCTGGCGGAAGGTGCCCGGGGGCCCGCCAACACTACAGAAATACACGACCTCGCCACCGGATTGTTGAAGGGCGGCAAGGTTGGCGTGAGCTGGGCAGGCGATGAAAGTAACAGTGCGCCCAAGGAGTTGTCCGCGGAAATCGGCAAAGTTTGTCTGAATCTTCTTCTGACGGCTAGCGAATGCCTGCCCCGGGGCGGGGAGATCATTGTCCACCTGACGGAAATTCCGGAAGGAACGGGACTCGCTGTGGAGGCACATGGGCAGAACGCGCGGATTTCGGACGATATGGCGGCCGCGCTGGTGCCCGGTGCCGGGCCAGATCAGTTAAATGTGCATAATGTGCATGTTTATTACGCACAATCATTTGCCCGTGCGTCCGGGGGAGAAATCGAGTGTTACGCGGCCCCTTCGGGAAACCTGGTTCAAATTGCAGTTTTGTTCCCGCAACGTTGATTTTGCATCTGTTTCTGTTTTGGCAAAACAGATATAAAGCGAAACATAATGAAATATTATATTCTATGTACGTCCGTTAATATGGCAGGCGTTGTCATTTGCTGCAAATCGGGTAGCATCTGAGCGTGAGCTAATTTGAGGTTAAGTTTTATCGGTTCGCCTGCACAAAAACGTCAACCTTTCTTGCTCAAGCATTGTTTAATTTGGCGGACCCGGTCACGCCACGACGCCCCACAGGGCGAAGGGAAGAGGAGAGGTTATCATGGATGATCTATTAACCGAATTTCTGACGGAAACGTCAGAGAACCTTGCTGTCATCGACGTTGAGTTGGTGAAATTCGAACAAGATCCCCAGGATGACAAGATCCTCGGTAACATTTTTCGTCTGGTCCATACCATCAAGGGGACCTGCGGCTTCCTGGGCTTGCCGAGACTAGAATCGGTTGCCCACGCGGGGGAAAATATTCTTGGCAAGTTTCGCGATGGTGAATTGCCGGTTACTCCCGAAGCCGTGACTCTCATTCTGAAATGTATTGATACCATCCGTGATCTCCTTAGCGAGCTGGAAGATACAGGAGAAGAGCCGGAAGGTGATGATTCGGAAACCATCGCCGAACTGAACGCAATGGCCAATGGCGAGACCGGCACGGCGGCCCCAGCGCCGACGGCAGCGCCCGCACCGCAGCCTGCCGCTGAATCCAGTGGCGGAGGAACCCCGCCAGCAAACGAATTCGGTGCACCAGTTGCTCAGGAACTCCTGGATGAAGTGATGCAAGCTGAGTCAGCCGGTGTGACGGCGGCATCGGACGCACAGATGGCCGCCGGGGTTGATGAGGGGACCGCTCCCCCGGCTTCCAATAATTTTGGTGCGCCGGTCGCTCAGGAACTTCTGGATGAGGTCGCCGACGCCGAGGCGGCCGGTATCAAGGCCGCTTCTGACACCGATATGCGTGCGGACATGGCCGATGAGCGTGACAACGACCCGGGACAGGTTGAAATTCCGAAAAACGTCCAGAAAGCCATGGATGCCAAGGTCCCGGCCAAGACCAAAAAAGCCGGACCTGAGAAGAAGGCCTCGAAAGAATCTGCCGTCGCCCAGTCCAGTATCCGGGTTAATGTTGACGTGCTTGAAGACCTGATGACTCTCGTTAGTGAGTTGGTCCTTACCCGTAATCAGCTTCTGCAGATGGTTCGCGGCATGGATGACAGTGAATTTACGGTCCCGCTTCAGCGACTCAGCCATATAACGTCTGATCTTCAGGAAGGCGTTATGAAGACCCGTATGCAGCCAATCGGAAATGCCTGGGCGAAACTGCCGAGGATCGTTCGGGACCTATCTGTTGAATCGGGTAAAAAAATTGATCTCATCATGCAGGGCGCGGAAACTGAACTTGATCGTCAGGTTCTGGAACTTATCAAGGACCCGTTAACCCATATGGTACGGAATTCCGCCGACCATGGGCTGGAAAACCCGGAAGAGCGCCTGGAAGTGGGTAAACCGGAAAAAGGCTCGATCGTTCTTAAAGCTTACCATGAAGGCGGGCACATCATCATCGAGATCGTTGATGACGGTAAGGGCCTGAACATGGAACGCATCCGCCAGAAATGTATCGACAATGGCGTTGTGTCAGAAGCCGAACTGGATGATTTGAGCGATCTGCAAATTCAACAGTTCATTTTTGCCGCCGGATTTTCAACGGCCGAGAAGGTCACCAGCGTTTCAGGGCGTGGTGTTGGAATGGATGTCGTGCGCACCAACATCGAAAAAATCGGCGGCACGGTCGAGCTGAAATCCATCGAAGGCAAGGGGACGACATTCACCATCAAGATCCCGCTGACGCTGGCGATTGTGTCGGCGCTGATCGTCGAATGCAGCCGGGAACGGTTTGCTATTCCGCAGATCAGCGTTCTTGAACTTGTCCGGGCATCCATGGAATCCGATAATGCGATTGAGCGGATTAATGACTCGCCGGTGTTACGTTTACGCAATCGCCTGCTTCCCTTGATTTCGCTTCGCGATCTGTTGAAGCTCAATTTGGAAGTTCTGCCAGAACAGATCAGTCCTGACGCCCCGGTCGAAGACGACGTTGCGCCACTCGAGGCGCCGTCCGATGGCGCTGCCAATGATCATCGTGACGACGAATTGTTTATTGTTGTTACACAGGTGGGCGCCAACACGTTTGGCATTATTGTTGACCGCGTATTCGATACCGAGGAAATTGTCGTGAAACCGGTGTCTCCCATTTTGCGGCATATACCGTTTTACTCTGGCAATACTATTCTTGGCGATGGCAGCGTCATCATGATTCTTGATCCAAACGGAATCGCCGCTGCGGCAGGTCAACTGGATTCTGTGGACGGAATGGACGGAGAACATGATGATAACATGTTCAGTGAAGGCGATCAGAAAACGTCACTGCTGGTTTTCCGTGCAGGCGGCAATGAGCTGAAAGCCGTCCCGCTGGCGCTGATTGCGCGTCTTGAAGAAGTCGATATGGCAATGGTTGAATCCTCCCACGGTGCAATGATGGTGCAATATCGCGGACAATTGATGCCGTTAATACCTTTCCAGGGCACTCACCAATGGAAAGACACGGGCCGCCAGCCTATTCTGGTGTTCACCGATCAGGAACGGTCCATGGGGCTGGTGGTCGACGAAATCGTTGATATCGTTGAGGAAGAACTCAAGATCGAACTTGCCGCTGACGTTCCCGGCCTGATCGGTAGCGGTATTGTCGACGGTAAAGCGACGGATATCATGGATGCGGGTTACTACCTGACCCAGGCGTTCTCTGACTGGTTTGGAACGGCTGAGAAAATGGGAGAGAGCAGCGAGACACTGTCCCGCCGGGCGCTGCTGGTGGATGATAGTCCGTTTTTCCGCAATTTGTTGTCGCCGTTACTGTCTGTCGCCGGATGGCATGTGACAACTGCAGAATCAGCGGATATAGCTCTTCAGATGCGTGACAAGGGATTTAAATTCGATGTCATCATAACGGATATCGAAATGCCCGGTATGAATGGATTCGAATTTGCAGTTGACGTCCGTGCCGATCCACGCTGGATGAAAACTCCGATGGTCGCCTTGTCCGGGCATGCTTCGGAAAGTGATTTCCAGAAAGGACGGGATGCCGGGTTTAATGACTACGTTGCCAAGTTTGATCGCGAGGCGCTGGTAGAGAGTCTGGCGCAAACGGTAGACTTGGCCATTAGGTCTGTCGAGTAAATGTAAGGAAAAGCAGCTAACGATGTTACGGGGATATTGAGCGATCCAATCCAGGTTGTACCGGACGTGAATTTGCGTGATCTGGCTAACCTGTGTTGCGTCCGGCGAAACTCCGCTGCATAATCAAATTGAGGAGGGTGCTCCTCGCTGTCAGGCTGGCGTTCATGTGAGCGCCGGGAGATTTTTTGAGAAAGAACTGATCTGCAATGAAGTCTTGTCTAATTGTTGATGATTCAAAAGTAATCCGAATGGTCGCCCGGAAGATTATGCAGGAACTTGGGTTTGAGACCGAAGAGGCTGCGGATGGGCAGGAAGCCCTTGATGCCTGTAAGCGGAACCTTCCCGATGCGGTTCTTCTGGACTGGAACATGCCCGTCATGGACGGCTTGGAATTTCTCGTTGAAATGAGAAAGTTGCCGGGTGGGGATGGCCCGATCGTAGTTTTCTGCACGACAGAAAATGATATTGAACATATACAGAAAGCCATAGAAGCAGGTGCGAACGAATACATCATGAAGCCGTTCGACAGCGAAATCATACAGGCAAAATTTTCACAGGTTGGGCTCCTATAGGAACTTGAACCAAAAGAATATCAGCGGGTTTAATCCGTAAAAATTAGAGAATAGATAGGTTCATGTCCGACCCCCGTATCAAAGTAATGATCGTTGACGATTCCGCAGTTATACGCGGTATGGTGAAGCGTATGGTTGAGGGTGAAAAGGATATTGAAATCGTCTCCTCGGCGTCAAATGGCGAGCAGGCGATCAACAAGCTCAAGCAGGTGCCCGTTGATGTCATTATTCTTGATATTGAGATGCCGGTAATGGATGGCTTGACGGCCCTTCCCAAACTGTTGGAAGTTGACTCCGGTGTTAGAATTTTGATGTCATCGACCCTGACCCTGGCGAACGCGGAAATCAGCATTCAGGCGTTAGAGTTGGGAGCCACCGATTATATTCCCAAACCGACGTCCGTTGGGGCTATGGGCGGCGCTAGCGATTTTAGGTCCGAACTGGTGAACAAGGTTCGAATCATCGGCAGGGCGCGACTTGCGAAACAAAGCCTGCGCGCACCTTCACGCCCGGCTGCAGGCAGAAGCACGACGCCCATCACGGATGCTCCAGCCAGAAAATCACTTCTGTCCGTTGATTTCACGCTCCGTCCCGTGACATCGAAGGTTCGACCGGAAATCATCGCCATCGGCAGCTCTACCGGTGGGCCAAAGGCCTTGTTCGAGGTTCTCAAGAATATCCGGGCCGACGTTACGGTACCAATTATCATAACACAGCACATGCCTGCTAATTTTACTGCGATTCTGGCGAAACACATTGAAGATGCGTGTGGTCGTCCCTGTGCGGAAGGTAAGGACGGCGAAGTGCTGATGGCCAATAAAATATATGTCGCGCCGGGTGGCTACCACATGGTAGTTGAAGGCAATAGCCTTCAGAAGGTTTTGAGAATCAATGATGACCCGCAGGAAAATTTCTGTCGGCCGGCTGTTGATCCCATGTTCCGCAGCGTTGCCAAAGTTTATGGGAACCGGGCATTGGCGGTGATCTTGACCGGTATGGGAAGCGATGGGACCAAAGGGGGCAAGGTGATTGTCGATGCGGGCGGAACTGTTGTCGCACAGGACGAAAAAACCAGCGTTGTCTGGGGAATGCCTGGAGCTGCTGCGGCAGCAGGAATATGCTCTGCGGTAGTTCCGCTTGAGCAGGTTTCGAAATATATCAGCGACTTTTTACTTAAGGGCGCAGCATGACACCTGATGAATTTAACCTGATACGTGGCATCCTGAAAAAGCGTTCAGGCTTGGTGCTCGGTGACGACAAAGGCTATTTGATTGAAAGCCGGTTGATGCCGGTCGCGCGAAAACACGGACTCAAAACACTGGATGAAGTGATCGCCAAGGTGCGCACTGCGTCTACGGAAGCGCTTCTGGTCGATATTACCGAAGCGATGACGACAAATGAGTCGTTTTTCTTTCGTGATACCAGGCCCTTTGATCTGTTCCGTGACGAAGTTCTGCCCCGTTTGCTTGAAGCACGGAGCAGTCAGCGCTCCATTCGTATCTGGTGTGCAGCGGCGTCCAGTGGTCAGGAACCTTATTCGTTAAGTATTCTGCTCAAGGAGGCCGAGCGCAAGCTTGCGGGGTGGCGTACGGAAATTATCGGAACTGATATCTCGAAAGAGATTTTGGACCGGGCGAGAAATGGAAAGTACACCCAGTTTGAGGTCCAACGTGGCCTTCCAATTCAGTTATTGGTGAAATACTTCGACAAGCAGGGCGAACACTGGCAGATCAAACCGGAAATCCGCAACAAGGTGGTGTTCAAGGAATTCAACCTGCTAGATAGCATGGTAGCCTTGGGCAAATTTGATGTCGTTTTTTGTCGCAATGTTCTGATTTATTTTGATCAGCCAACCAAAAAAGTGATTCTGGAAAAGATTGCTACTCTGATGCCAGCAGACGGCGCCTTGTTCCTGGGCGGGGCTGAAACGGTACTTGGAATCACGGACAAGTTTGAGCCGGTTCCAGGCCAGCGCGGAATATATAAGCTTTCTGGAAAATAACCGAATTTTACGGGAAAATCCGGAACCTTAAATCAGGCGACTTCTTCTTCCGTGTCGGGGTCACGTAACACGTACCCTCGGCCCCAGACCGTTTCGATGTAATTGGCGCCGCTGGTTGCCGTTGAAAGTTTTTTCCGAAGCTTGCAGATAAACACATCAATAATCTTCAGCTCTGGCTCATCCATTCCCCCATAAAGATGATTGAGGAACATTTCCTTGGTCAGCGTTGTGCCCTTGCGCAATGACAGCAACTCGAGGATGCCGTATTCCTTGCCCGTCAAATGGATCGCCTGACTGTCAACTTCGACCGAACGGGTATCCAGGTTTACGCTCAGTCTACCGGTTTCAATAATTGACTGGGAATGCCCTTGCGAACGCCGAACAATGGCTTGAATACGGGCGATCAACTCGCTCTTGTTGAACGGCTTCGTCAGGTAGTCATCGGCTCCGGACCCCAGGCCTTTAACCTTGTTCTCGGATTCCGTTAATCCAGACAGAATCAGTACGGGGGTCTTTACGCGGGCATCGCGCAATCTGCGAAGAACTTCCATGCCGTCGATATCGGGCAGCATGAGATCAAGGACAATAATGTCGTAATCGTAGAGTTTTCCGATCTCCAGCCCGTCTTCACCAAGGTCGGTCGAATCAACAACCATACCCGCAGAGCCGAGCATCATTTCAATGCTTTGCTGTGTGGTGGGGTCGTCTTCTACCAATAACACACGCATTGTCATCTCCAGACGCCGTTAAATAATTCATTAACCATATTCGGAGGAACTGATTCGCGCAAGCTCTCACGTGTTGACAGGGGTATGTTCCAGGTTTGGAAAAATCATTTTACCAATCCTTAAACAGTCCCTTCACATACTGTAAAAGACAGGTATTCTTGAAGCGCGTGATCAACGGAAGCATTGGAGTCCAGCCTTGAGCGGCTTCGGAGCAAATATAATAAATGAAATCAGTCACTTAACGCCATATCGTTTGTACGGTCAGGTGAGTAACATCGTTGGCTTGCTCATCGAGATCGGCGGTGTGCAGGGAAATCTTTCAATCGGCGATCACTGTATTGTCACGGCGCGCAATAACCGGGAGGTGACTTGCGAAGTGATTGGGTTCTCCAAAGGCAACGCCCTGGTCATGCCATTTGGCTCTTTGGACGGAATCGGAATGGGCTGTCAGGCGCGGGTCAGCGCAATGGAGCCGGCGATCTATCCGACAGAAGAATGGCTGGGGAGGGTAATCAACGCCTTTGGCGAGCCCATTGACGGCAAGGGGCCGTTGCCGATTGGAGATGTGACCTATCCGATCCGGAACTCTCCGCCACCGTCGCATACCCGCAACCGGGTAGGCGCAAAAGTCGATCTGGGGGTGCGGGCCATGAATGCGTTCATGACCTGTTGCAAGGGCCAGCGGATGGGCATTTTCGCCGGGTCCGGGATTGGAAAATCGACACTTCTTTCGATGATGGCCCGTCATTCCGATGCTGAAGTCGGGGTGATCGGACTGGTCGGTGAACGTGGGCGCGAAGCCCGTGAATTTATCGAAGACCATCTCGGCCCGGACGGACTGGCTAAAAGTGTGGTGGTCGTCGCGACATCCGATGAGTCACCTCTTGTCCGCAGGCAGGCGGCGTATCTGACGATGACTGTTGCCGAATTTTTCCGTGACCGCCCGAAAGAAGTTTTATGTATGATGGACAGCGTTACCCGCTTCGCCATGGCTCAGCGAGAGATTGCGTTGTCAGCTGGGGAGCCGCCCACCAGCAAAGGGTACACGCCTTCCGTCTTTGCCGAATTGCCGCGCCTGCTGGAACGGGCGGGACCAGGGGGCGAAGGCCAGGGGTCGATCACCGGCCTGTTTACGGTTCTGGTCGAAGGTGATGACCACAATGAACCGGTTTCCGATGCCGTCAGGGGAATCCTTGATGGGCATATCGTTCTTGACCGTGCGGTTGCCGAACGGGGTCGCTATCCGGCGATCAATATTCTCAGAAGTGTGTCGAGGACCTTGCCCGGGTGCAATACGCCAGCGCAGAACGCCATAATTTCACGCGCCAGGCAACTGATGGCGGTATATGAGGATATGGCTGAATTGATTCGCCTTGGGGCTTACCGCCGCGGATCAGACCCCCAGACCGATGAGGCCATACAATATCATGATCCACTGGAAAGCTTCCTCAAGCAGGAGATCGGCGAAGCGACGGATCTCAGCGGATGCTATCAGAGACTTGGTGAAATCCTCAAAATGCCCCATGAAGACCCACCTCTACAGCCCTAGCATGCCGCCAGGACCGTTCAGCCAAGACATGAACACTCCCATTAATATGGCGGTACGATAATCAATGGCAAAAGGTTTAAAATCGCTGGTCCGTCTTAGTGAATGGACTGTTGATGAGAAACGCCGCGAGATGGCCGCTGTCCTTGATGAATTGGCCGCCGCGGAACAGGCGCGTGACGATCTGGAGCAGGAGATGCTGAGAGAGCAGGCGTCGGCACAGGCGTCGCCAAATGAGGCCGGTCTGTATTATGGCGCCTATGCAGACATCGTGATCAACAGGCGAGAACAGATCCATCAACATATTCTGAACACTGAAGCGCGGGTCGCTGAAGCTCGCGAAGCATTGAACGAAGCCTACCGGGAACAGAAAAAATACGAGACTGTTGAGAAAAACCGTCTGGAACGTGAAGCCAGTGAACTGGAGCGCAAGGAACAGATTATCCTGGATGAACTGGGCCTGCAAAATCACGCGAGGCAACAGTCGGACAGCGACTAAATCAGAGGCAGGTGAGACAAGAGTTCCTCGTTGTCCCAGTTCGGCTGGTAATCTTCCAGCGTAATTGTGTGACGCTGAAGGTGAGCATGAGCATGAGGCCGGGTTTTGACGATGACCTGAACCCAGCGGGCGACGAGTTCGTTCCTGATATCATCCAGTACGGTCACGGCCATTTCTTCCAGTGAGTCCCAGCTATTCTGTTCAATGGTTTTGAGGTAGGTCTCAAAGCTGACGACCTCCAGAATCAACCGGTCCGGAACATAGCGCAAAACGATCTCCACTGGATTTTCATACGCAGGCGCGCCAATTCTCCCTTCAAACCCGGTGACATAATCAAGGTTCAAATTGGGATTGGAGGTCACCTGTATCAGTGTACGGCGGGAGGTCAAATCCATGAGTTATCTCTTAAACAATTAGGCCCAGGCCGTCATCGGTAGCGCGATCTTTCGAAATTTCAATGAAATCCGGCGGTGCGGCGCGAAAGGCCAAACCACCACTGGTGCCGGAAATCTCATTGGCATTGATAAAGATGTTGCGTATGTCGTTCTGGATTTTCGGAGTCAGATGGTCTTGTGATCGAAAAATCAGATCAAAGCTTTGTTTCTCCTGAATGATCAGACCGTCCATCTGAATGCGCCCAATCTGGCTAAGGTCGACATCAATGACAAACCGTGTTTCCGTGCCGGTATCCGCCTCACTACTACGCTGTTTGCGACGCATGAAAAGCTGAACCTGTTCGATGGCCTGCCCATTCAGCATAGGGACGGGAACTGAACGCCAGCCATCGCCGGAACCGTCGTCTGACAGTCGGGAAATTTGCCTGAAATCATCACTCAGCCGCGATGCCAGGGCAGGCCGCAGCCGCTCCAGCGCTCGTGTTGGCGCATCACCGAACCAGTGGCGAATTTCCGAGCCGCGCAATGCGGTAATAAAGAACAGAATATTCGCGGCGAGGGCTGAATTCGGGCGGGGTAAAGCTGAATTCATGACTTGTTGTGCGATCGCCGGGTTGGATTCACTGAGCAGTTTAAGGGCGTCATTCAGGTGCGGCCATTCGCGTGTCTCCATGATTACGGAGCCCGTTCTCCCGATTATCGCATGCTGGGTCTGGCTGGCGTGCCCGGGAAGCGCGATCAATATCTGGAAAGACAGAGTTGTTCCCGGCGGCACCGGAGAAGGAGTGGTGATGGCGATAGGACCGGCCCGTGTCTGGATGATCGGATGATGTGTGTTGTTTTGTCCAACAACGACGCCGGTGATTGACTGACCGGGCAAAAACGATGTGCGTGCGGCATTTGGCAGGCCACCGCCACTGCCCAATTGACGGGCCGGAACAACAGAGGTAATTCGCACGCTGAAACGGCTGCCGGCGGAAAATTTTGATAATTTCTGGGAATTTGCGGAACTCCCGGCCTGTTGTAAACCCGGCGGGTTCATGATTTTTTTTGTTGCATTCAAGGCGCTTGCGACAAGTCCCTGGCCGGATGTGGGACCGGTTGAGCTTATTGAAGAAGCAGAGGGAGACCCTGTGCCGCCAGTAGATGCCGGTCCTCGCCCGCCAGACGGTATCGACGAGGAAGAACCTGAACCACCTGGAGTGACGGCGCGCAACAGCGTCGCGGTTGTTTGTGTGCCGACCAGCAGCTTTACCGGTGCGGCGTCACCGCTCGGCCGCGCCAAGGCGCCGGTTGCGGGAGTGACGGCGCCACCCGGGTTCGGGCTTGGCGCCTGCGGCCCCTGAGCGGACGACCGCAAAAACGCCAGCGGTGTTTTGCCGCCAATGGCGGTGATCAGGAACTGAATCTGGCTGCCTTTACCGATCAACTGCAACTGAATTGTCGTGTCTTTGGGCAGCAAAAGGCCCGTCTGTAATTGTAAGTTTCCGTGCGTCGTCTGAACGTCCACGACTCCCTTGCTGACCAGCGAGAGTACAAGTGCGTCAAGCTTCGTGCCGATGTTCAACTGGGACAGTTCAGCAGATGGCGCAATCAGCGTTGCCGTCGGCAGCCCTTGAATCTGGAGGGGGGGAGGTGTCGGTACCGGTGGTGTTACGCTCGACATTTTGCTCCTCGGTCGAATTTAAGGTGCAATCAGGTTATCGGCAATCCGTTCGACATCCTGGGCCGCTTCGCAATTCGGGAACCGTGTTAGCAACGGCGTCTGCGCACGGATCGCTTCGCGAACTTTGGTGTCCCTGCGAATAACTCCCAACAGGGGAGGGGAGAATTTCAAAAAACCCTGGCAGGCCTTGTGCAGGGTATTGTAGGTGCGTTCGCCCTCGCGAGTCGAGTTGACAATATTTGTGACCACCTTGATTTTTATGTCCGGACGTTCCGCATGAATGACCTTGATGAACGCATATGCATCCGTCAGCGAGGTCGGTTCATCCGTCAGGACGACGACACAGGTTCCAGCGTTATGAGCCAGCTGGCGCACCGTTCGTTCCACCCCTGCGCCAAGGTCCAGCAGAACCGTATCATAGTTGGCGGCGAGCAGGGTCAGGTCATCCCCCAGCATCTGCAATCGGCTTGAGGCGATATTCGCCAGCCCCCCGGCCCCCGAACGACCGGCGATAATATCAAATCCACCCTCAGGGTATTCGATGATCGCCTGATTGAGTGTCAGGCGACCGGCGATCACGCTGCCCAGATCCTGTTTTGGCATTAACCCCAACTGGATATCCAGATTGGCGAGACCCAAATCGCCATCAAACAAGAGGATACGCTGGGCCTTTTTCGCCAGCGCCTGAGCGAGCGTAATCGAAAACCAGGTCTTTCCAACCCCGCCTTTTCCCGATGCAATGGCGATTGTATTGCGGTTTTTAGATCGTCTCGGGGGGCTCAAAGGAGTGTCGGTATTCATATGTCGGCCTCGGGGTTCGGTGTTTCTGTGTCTGTGTCGCCATCTGTATCGTCAGTATGGGGCATGATGATCCGCGCCAGTGCTACAGGGTTAATGAGGGTTAGCCGTTCCGCGACACTGGGGCTTAGACTGACTTCCGCAAATGCCAGTCCGGCGCTATAGGCGGCACCCAGAATCCCACCAGTCCGGCGCGCCACATCAAGGCGGGTGACGACAACGTGTTTGACCCCGATTTCGGCAAATGGGCGCGCCATTTCAGCGGCTTCCATGGGGTCGTACCCTGCGGGCAGGACCAGAACGGGTTCCGCATTTCCGGTCCTGACCAGCTCCCCAAGAAAATCGACGTCTTCGTTCACATAGGGATTTACCCCCTGGGTGTCGATATAGGCGGTTTGGGTGGCGTTGGGGGTGGCCATAAATTCCGACAGGGCCTCCATTGAGTTCAAAGTGCTCAGGTCCGTCCCTAAAATTCGGGTAAAGGCGGACAGTTGCTCAATGCCGCCTGCCCGGCGACGATCTGTCGTTGCGGCCCTGAAGTCATGACCATTGATTTTTGCCTGAGTGCAAAGCTTGGCGACAGTGATCGTCTTGCCCGCGCCCGGTATGCCCACAAACATCAGCGGTGTGTTCTTGGGAAGTGGCGAAAACTCAAATACGGTATCGAGTGCGCCAGCCAGGGCCAGTGTCGGATTTTCCGCTTCGCGGGTTTCGGCGAGCTTGATGAGCCGCTCGGACAGCCGTGGCGGCACACCATGAAAAGACAGCGCCTGACGAATTGTTTCTGCCGTATCAAGAGCGTCGGGACGTTCGACTTCTTTGATGCTGGCTGCTTCTTGCGGAGTGAAGTCAGGTGCATCAGTGGCGACCAGAACCGTCGCCGATCCACTCTCCGTATCGTCATTGATGGATACAATTATCGCCTGATCACCAAGTTCGGCCCGTACCGTGTCCATCGCGGCGGCGGTCGTTCTGGCGGTATAGGGTTTTACACGCATTGTAACGGCCTAGACCTGACCAACGGTTTTGATCTTGGCTTTCGGATGAATTTCGTTCTGTGACATAACCACGGTCATTGGCCGGAAGCGCTCAATAATCGAGCGCACATACGGCCGAATGCCGGGGCTGGTCAGCAAGACCGGCGTTTCCCCCGCCATCGCCTGGCGTTCGAATGTATTGCGCAGGGCAGTGATAAAATCCTGCAATCGAGTGGGTTGCATGGATAACTGTTTGTCATCTCCCTGACCGACAAGACTTTCAGCAAACGCCTGCTCCCATTGCGGAGTCAGCGTAACAATCGGGATAAACCCCTGTTCGTTGATATTCTGGTCACTGAGCTGTCGGGCCAGACGGGCCCTGACATGTTCTGTAATCATCATGACATTGCGGGTGTTGCCACAAGCCTCGGATACACCTTCGAGGATCGTCGGCAGATCCCGAATGGAAACCCGTTCGTTTAGCAAATTCTGCAGGGTGCGTTGTATGCCGCCCATGGATATCTGCGCCGGGATCATATCGGCAATGAGCTTTTGATGCTCTTTATCAAGCTCATCAAGGAGCTTCTGGGTTTCCGCATAGGACAGCAGGTCAGCCATGTTGTCCTTGATCACTTCCGTGATATGGGTCGTGATCACGGTTGCCGGATCGACAACCGTATATCCCCTGAACAAGGCTTCTTCTCGGTTGGCCTCCTCTATCCACATGGCGGGTAACCCGAAGGTGGGTTCCGTCGTTTTTTCACCGGGCAGGGTGATATCCTCCCCGCGTGGGTCCATGACGAGCAGCATGTTCGGACGTAAATCACCACGCCCGGACTCGATTTCCTTGACGCGGACAACATAATTATTGGCGGGAAGCTGCATGTTGTCCTGAATGCGCACGGACGGCATGACAAATCCAACTTCGGATGCCATCTGACGGCGAAGCGCCTTGATCTGATCGGTCAACCGTTGCCCGTCCTTGGGAGAACTGATCAGTGAGAGTAGCCCGTAACCCAGCTCAAGACGCAGAAAATCGATTTTCAAAGCTGCGGAAATCGGTTCTTCAGCCAGTGCCGCCGGATCGACCGGAGCCTCTTCGGCTTCAGTTAACTCCAACTCGACGCGCTTTTTTTCATTTGCGTTGATGAAAAACGCGGTCAGCCCGCAGGCGATGGACAAAATCATGAAAGGTACCATGGGGATACCCGGCAAAATTGCGAGCCCGATCAGCAATACGGAAACAAGCGCCATTGCTTTTGGCTGCCCGGCCATCTGCTTGAACAGCGCACTTTCCATTTTTCCGGCAACACCGGCTTTGGTCACCATCAAACCCGCCGCCGTAGAAACGATCAGCGCTGGAATTTGTGAGACAAGACCGTCACCAACGGTCAGGCGGGTATAGGAATCTGCAGCTTGCGAGAAAGACAGATCTTTTTGCGCAACGCCAATGATCATTCCGCCGATAACGTTGATAAACGTGATGAGGATACCCGCGATTGCATCTCCGCGAACAAACTTTGATGCCCCGTCCATGGCGCCAAAAAACGCGCTTTCTTCTTCCAGTTCCTTACGGCGCGTCCGGGCGTCATCTTCGTCGATCAGGCCGGTGGAAAGGTCGGCGTCGATCGCCATTTGCTTGCCGGGCATGGCATCAAGGGAAAAACGGGCGGATACTTCTGCAATTCGTCCTGAGCCCTTGGTGATGACGATAAAGTTAACCATCACCAGAATAGCAAAAACAATAATACCGATCACGAAATTTCCACCCATGACGAAACCGCCAAAGGCCTGAATCACATCACCGGCGGCGTCGGTTCCCAAGTGTCCATTAGCCAGAATAAGGCGTGTGGAGGCAAGATTCAGCGCCAGCCGGATCATGGTGGCCAGCAGTAAAACCATCGGAAAAGCGTTGAATTCCAGCGGTTTTTCGACAAACAGAGCGGTTAAAAGAATCAGTACGGAAAAGGTAATCGAAAACGCCAGGCTAATGTCCAGCGCCCATTTGGGCATGGGCAGGATCAACACAACCAGAATGGTGACGACGGCCAGGGCCATCATAATATCGCCGCGTGCGAACGCGGCGGTGATCATGCCGCGGAAATCCGGACCTGATCCGCCTTCCGGTTGTTCAAGTGTATGGGGTGCGCCCTCAGCCATGTCGTCTATTCATTCCCTGGTCTCCAGGAGCTTGCCGCCGGTCGATACCGGGACTCGGTAGTCAGTGTTTTATCTTATGGTGTCGGGCGTTCGGCGTCGCCGGGTCGTGGAACACCGAACCCCTGTTCGCCGTAAAGTTTCAGCTTGTTGCGGAGCGTGCGGATTGAAATGCCCAGGATATTGGCGGCGTGAGTGCGGTTGCCAATGCAATGCTGAAGTGTATCAATGATCAGCCCGCGTTCGACATCCGCGACTGTCTGCCCGACCAAGGACCCTTCGGCGCCATCGGTGGCGGAAGACATCTTTTCTTGCCCGGGGGAGCCGTCACTCCCACTCAGCATAATGGCGTCAGGACCAATTTCATCTCCTGTCGCTAATAAAACTGCGCGATGCATTGTGTTCTCCAACTCCCTAACGTTTCCCGGCCACGAATGAGCCGACAGTTGCGCAAGGGCATTCGTTCCGACCTTGCGTTCCGCGACGCCATTTGCTTCAGCGTATTTTTTTGCAAAAAAATCAGCAAGAACGCCGATATCCTGAGGACGCTCCGAAAGGGGCGGCAGGCGCAGATTCATGACGTTCAGACGAAAGTAAAGATCTTCGCGAAAATTCCCGCGTGAAACCTCGTCTTCCATATTGCGGTTGGAGGTCGCCAGAATACGGACATCAATCTTGACGGGCTTGCTGGAACCAACGCGATCAATTTCACGTTCTTGCACGGCGCGGAGCAGTTTCGCCTGCAGGCGGGGGTCCATTTCACTGATTTCGTCCAGCAGTAGCGTGCCACCGTTGGCTTCTTCGAATTTACCGATGCGCCGGGCGACAGCACCGGTAAACGCTCCTTTTTCGTGACCGAATAATTCTGATTCAAGAAGATTTTCTGGGATCGCCGCACAGTTGACTGCGACAAATCGCCCGCCTTTTCGCTTGCTCCTGTTGTGGATGTAGCGCGACACCATTTCTTTTCCGGTGCCGGATGGCCCAGTGATTAGAATGCTCGCTTCGCTCGGAGCGACCTGATCCGCAAGCCGCAACAATTCGACCGTTTTCGGGTCCTTATGAACGATTGTGTGAGTTTCTTCCACGACCGCTTCCAGAACAGCGGCAATGAGTTCGGCGTCCGGCGGCAGCGGCAGGTACTCTTTTGCGCCAGCGCGGATAGCACGGACGGCCGCCTGGGTATCCGTGCCGACACCGCACGCGACCACGGGCACGTGAATACGTTCTGCTTCCAGGGACTGGATGAATTCTTCCAGATCGAGTGCAATGTCGGCCATGACCAGATCAGCACCCTGTCCGCCCCGCAACAGGTGCAGGGCGGCCTCAGTGGTGTCGGCTTGTTGCACCTTCGCACCACGCTGAATGGCGATTTGGCTGGCGGCACCGATTTGTCCGCCCAAGGTTCCAACAATAAGTAAACGCATTCCCTAATTCTTTCGTTTCACCACTGTTTAATCGAAGTACCTAACTCGCTGTATCGGCGGCAGTACACTGTTCAGTAACATTTCCAGACGGCGCGGGTTCTCCTGATGGCCGATTGATGTTGCACCCATCAGATAAACGCTATTGATTAACGCTTCGTGCTGTGAATTACGCTCCAATTTGGCCGCCAATGGCAAAAAAACCATGTTTGCCAATACCGCCCCGTAAAAAGTGGTTAACAGCGCGACCGCCATGCTGGGGCCGATTGTTGACGGATCATCCAGATTGCCCAGCATCTGAACAAGTCCGATCAACGTCCCGATCAAACCCATTGCCGGAGAAATTTCGCCCATCCTGCGAAGTACGTTGGTGCTTTTTGCGTGCCGCTGGATCGTCGCCTGAAGATCGCCACGCATGATATTTTCGATCTCTTCACCGGGGGTGCCATCGACAACCATGGAAATCCCCTTATGGAGAAAAGGTTCGCCTGGAATGGAACCGAGGATATTTTGCAGTGCCAGGACACCTTTCTTCCGAGCCAGTTCGGCGATCTGCAAAACCTGCGTGGCAGCGTCAGAGGGTTCACGCGTACTGTAAAACAGGGCTTTTGAAACCGTTTTTATTGTGCGCCCCATTTCCGCCGTTGAAAAACAGGCGGTGGTGATGGCAAACGTGCCGCCGACAACGATCAGAACAGAAGGGGGGTTGAAAAAACTTTCCGGTGATCCGCCTAGAATGATCGCCGCGGCGACCATGCCGAAACCGCAAACCAAACCGACAACAGTGGCCAGGTCAAGGTTTGTTCGTGCACGTCCGATTCTCAGATGTGGAATTTGTTCCGACATTGTTTTTTGATCAGGATGCTTTTTCTGTTTTGATGATTTCCGTCATGGTTATGCCGAGCCGGTCTTCGACGACAACGACCTCACCGCGGGCTACCAGACGGTTATTCACATAAATATCGATAGCTTCGCCGACTTTCCGGTCAAGTTCGATGACCGCGCCCCGGCCCAGCTTAAGCAGCTGACTGACCTGCATGGTGGCCTTGCCGAGAACTGCGGAAACTTGCACGGGTATGTCATAGACGGCTTCAAGGTCCTTTGCGCTTCGTGGAAGGTCTCCGATTTCCGGAAGGCCGTTCTGGTCCATCAGGGCATTATCGTCGGCGTCTTCAGAAATGACCTCACCACCGCCGCTATCGAGTTCTTCCAGTTCCAAATTATCTTCAGCCATTACGTTCTCCTCGGCTCAGTGGTCAGGCCGATTGTTCAGGTGAACCGGACGTTTCAGTATCCGGGGTGTCTGTCAGTATACCTGCCTCTGCGTCTGGTTCCATGCTTACGTCTGTCGAGGCCTCTTCCGGGGTTGACGTAGGAGCGTTCGTAGCTGCTGCCGCCGATGTGGGTCCAGAACCGGTGGAGTGTTCCCGGTCTCCATAAGAAGGCTCGAATGGCGCGGTATTCTGGTCATTTTGGGTATTTTCCCCCTCCGACACAAGGGCCTCTGGCGCGCCGGTTTCCGTCGTCTCCGGTCCATGACCATTTCCCCCCTGGGGCGCGGTGGGAGATGTGGAATCCTCGACGGTTTCGGGCGCGGTGGAAACTTCTTCTGTTTCGTTTTCCGCAACCGATTCGATACCGGCGTCGCGCACGGAAGAACCGTTCGCGGAATCTGATGGAAAGATAACATCCGTTTGGAGTTGTTCGGCGGCCAGATTGCTTTCGACGATTTGATCTATCCGCTGCCAGAGTTCATCCATGTTTCGTTCAGCGCCGCCGTTACTCCATTCGATACGGCAATCACCGGGAGCAATTGCGGCGTCTTCCCTGATTACCGCACGGCCATCAAAGTGAGTTTTCTGCGTGATTGTCTCCAGACGCGCGTCCAGAGGCGATTTCAGATCTGTATGGACATTGATAACAACCCGTGGCTCTTCAAGAATCTGAGCCAATACCTCGCTGACAATATGTTCGATTTCATCAATGCCATTTTTCGCATTCAGATGCGGAAAACATTTTTTGACAGTGGTAACGCTGACCCCGATGGCATCCTGAAATATCCGTGCGTTGGCGGCGCGCTGTTGGTCAAACAGATTGCTCAGGTGAGTATCAATGAGTTGCGTTGTCTCGGAAATCAGACGTTCAGTCGTTTCAGACGCCTCACGGACGCCTTCTTTCCGGCCTTTGACAAAACCCTCGTCGCGGGCAGCGCTCATCTCTTCCGCGCTGAAGGTGGGGACAATTATTTCCGGCTCCTCAGCTTCGCTCTCGTCGACGGCCTCCTCTTCCTTCTCAGGAAGGTCAGGCAAGTCAAAAGAGCGGTTAAACATAAATTTTTCTGTGGCAGGCATATGATCCATCTGGATTGTCAATTTATTGAATTATATCGCTTTTTCTGGATTAGAACACCAGTTCGTCTTCTTCACCGCCTGTTGAGATGACGATTTCTCCGGCGTCGGCGAGGGCCTTGGCAGTCTGAACGATACCGGACTGGGCTTCGTCAACGTCTTTCAGGCGAACCGCGCCGAGGGCCTCCATGTCTTCCTTCATCATCTTGCCGGCGCGTTCCGACATGTTGGCGAAGAACAGCTCCCTGACATCGTCGGACGCCCCCTTCAGGGCCAGGCCGAGTTGATCCTTTTCGACCTGCCGCAGCAGCATCTGAACGCCGCCGCCATCAAGACGGGCGAGGTCGTCGAAGGTAAACATCAGGCCCTTGATCCGTTCCGCCGACTCCCGATTGCGCTCTTCCAGCGCCGTCATGAACCGGTTTTCCGTGTTACGGTCGAGATTATTGAAGATATCGGCCATCACCTCGTGGCTGTCGCGCCTCGCCGTGCGCGCCAGATTGGTCATGAATTCAGAGCGCAGGGTGCGCTCGACATGATCAAGAATTTCCTTCTGCACCGCCTCCATGCGGAGCATGCGCATGATGCATTCCATGGAAAAGTTCTCGGGCAGAATGGACAGCACGCGGGACGCGTGATCGGGTTTGATCTTCGACAGCACCACGGCCACCGTCTGCGGGTATTCGTTTTTCAGGTAATTGGCGAGCACCGCCTCGTTAACATTGCCCAGCTTGTCCCACATGGTGCGGCCTGCCGGACCACGCATTTCTTCCATGATCTGCGACACCCGGTCTTCCGGCAGGGCGTTCATCAACAGGCGTTCGGTTGATGAGAACGAGCCAACAAGCCCACCGGCTGATGACAATTGATCGGCAAACTCGACAAACAACCGCTCAACAATCGATGAATTGATCGACCCCAGCGACGACATCGCCTGCGACAGGTCGCGGATTTCTTCGTCATCCATCTTCTCGAACAGCTTGGCCGAAAGCTTGTCGCCGACAGCAAGCATGAAAATTGCGGCTTTCTGTGGCCCCGAAAGGCTACGGATATCGTCCTTGACGCGTGCCATCGGAACCTATTCCTCAGCTTTCCTGATACATCCAGGCGCGGATGATAGATAGCGCTTCTTCCGGGTGCTTTTCGACGATCTCGCCGACTTTCTTCACCGACGACGCTTTCACCCGCCCTTCGACGCGATCGATATCAATAAGCTCTTCGAACTGCTCCTCATCATCCAAGCCGTCGCTAGGGGCGGGGATGCCCGGCCCGGCAAGGGCGGGTGCGCCTGAGGCCTGATCCGCCAGCATCCGTTCGCTTGCGGCCTGGGCGGCGGTCTGGCTGACTTCAAAGACCCTGGAAATTAGCGGGCGAACGACCAGCATAATGACCAGCATGGCGACGATACCCAGGACCAGAAGTTCAGCGAAGCGCAGCAAATCGTTTTTGCCGAGACCGAAGAACAGTTTCAATTCCTCTTCCGGCGCTTCGAAGACAGCGAATTTCATATTGATCATCTCGATCTGATCGCCGCGGTCGGCGTTGTAGCCGATTGCACCACGAACGAGTGATTCGAGAAGATCCATATCTTTCACATCTCGCGGTTCGTAGGCCATGTCTCCGTCTTTATTCTTTGCATACTTGCCGTCAACCAGCACCGCAACCGATAGCTGTTTGATCGTCCCCGACTGAAGGATATGGTTGGTGATTTTTTTCGAATTCAGGAAATTTGTCACTTCTTCAGTGCGGGCTTCTTTTGAAGAACTGCTCTGGTTATCGCCGGAGCCGAGGTTTGCATCCGGAAGGTTGGTGCCGACAGATACCGCCGAAGCGGCGTCAGATTCAGAAGAACCCGAGGATTGTTCAATGGTTTGGGTGGACCCCACCACTTGGCCGTCAGGGTTGTATGTTTCTTCCTTGAAGCTGACCCGGTCAAAATCCATCTGGGCGTGAACTTCCGCCCGAACCTTGCCGAAGCCAACCGTCCGCTCCAGCAACTCCTCAATCATTTTTGACATCCGGTGCTCAACTGCACGCTGTTTCTCATCAGCCTTGTTGGCAAGCGCGGTATCCGGGTCCGCGTCTTCAAACCCCCCGGCCAGCAGCTTACCCTTATTGTCAATGATTGAAATTCTTGATGGAGTAAGAGACGGAACAGCGGCGGCAATAAGGTGTTGGACGGAACTGACCTGTTCGGAACTTAGACGTATTGCCCCTTGCATGCGCAGGAAAACAGAAGCGCTAGCCTGCCGTTTTTCACGGCTGAAGAGTTCGCGTTTTGGTAAAACCAGATGTACGCGCGCACCCTTGACGGAATTCAGGGCTTCAACAGTGCGTCCCAGCTCTCCTTCCAGGGCTCTGATATAATTTACATTTTGCAGAAAATTTGTCGTCCCGAGGGAGTCCGCTTTGTCGAAGATTTCATAGCCGATGACGGCGCTGCCTGGCAGGCCCTGATCGGCGAGCTGCATGCGGATTTTAGTGACTTCATCGACGGGAGCCAGAATTTGCGCGCCGCCCTTTTTGATTTCATAGCGAACACCCATGGTTTGCAGTTGGGTAATGATCCGCTGAGAATCCGAAGCATCAAGTTCGCTATATAGCTCTTCCATGCCAGGAGATGTAAACCGGGTCACAAAAACGCCGAAAAAAACAATCAGGGCGATGAATACGCCGCCAACAATCAGAAGGCGTCCTGGGCCAATATTTCTTAATGCTTGTGTGATCGTGTCCACGGTGTGTCCTCGTCCGATAGAATTTGCCACGCCCGCATTCCAGCGGGGTTGGCACCCAACAGCCCGATGCTAGTGGGTGGACTCTGAACAAGAAGTTAACGCTAGGCAATATTTGCCCAGTTACACGCGGGATTCTCAATTTATCTTGAAAAGCGGCGATTCCGGCTAAAGTGATTTGGGCGAAGATCCCCTGTATTTTCTCACTTTTGTGGTTCTCAACCCGCGCATGCCGTGATTGTCAAACAGACGCTGCCAGGATCGAAACTCGTCGATTGACAAATCATAGCGGCGGCAGGCGTCTTCCAGTGATATCAAACCGCCTTTGACGCCCGCAACGACTTCTGCCTTGCGGCGTATGACCCAGCGTTTGACACCGGGCGGGGGCAGATCTTCTGCAGTCATTGGAAAACCGGTTGGGCCCAGAACGTTGCCGGGCAAACCTTTGGGTTCGGCCTTGGTATGGGGGGTAAAGTGTTGCTCGCTCATCTTTCTGACTGCGACCATTCTTCCTGTTAAGCACTGGCCGTAAGGTTACTGTCAGGCTCTTAAAGAAACCCTAAAGATAATGGTTAATACAGTGTTTGCAGCGCGGTTACAGGTTTTGGAGCCCGTCAGGTTGCTTTCGCAGAACCACGGCGCATAAGTTCCAGCTTCACTTCCGGATTTTCGTATGGCGTGAAATAGTCCGTTAACGTCAGGCCCTTCGTTTTTTTTATGTCTGTGAAACAGAGTTCTGGAGCGGCAGCGGTCAGAAAATGTATGACGGAAAACAAAGCCGCCTGATCCAGCATCCAGGAAATGCCGACCGGCAGATCAAGTTTCATCAGAATGAAGCGGCGGAGGAGCTTGGTAAAGCGAATGGCCGGAGGTGAATGGGCCAGGTAGACGAAAGCCGCCGGATAAACCGAAGCGGGTTCGAACCGGCCGGAAGAAAAACAGGCAATGTCGGACGGTGTGATTGACCCCAACAGGGGGGCGGGGTCCTGATTCAGTTCGCCGTCGATATCGAAAATCGTAATCGCCGACTGATAAAAATCCAGGAACCGTTCCGCCAGCAAAAACCGGTTGGCGGCAAAATATACGCTGCCGGAATACGGCGTCCCGGTTTCGATGCTGTGATTTAGCCGTAACGTGGGATGACAGGCGCGAATCCGGTCAATTATCATGAGTGTATCAGCGTCGGGTTCCGCCACATGAATATGAACAATTGCATGCGGACAATGTTCGACGATTGAATTTACAAAGGTTGTCGCGAACTGTTGGAAATAAACCCCGTTGCAGCAGCTGATTATGATTGGTGTTTCCGGGTGTTGAGGATGGTGAGGTTGTCCGTCAAAGCGCAGGTCGGGGGCATAAACGGGAAAGGAGTCCTCGCCGGCAAATTCTATTTGCCGGACAATTTCAGGACGTTCAATCAACAGGGCCTGGCGAAACATGATATTCATGTTTTCGTCAGTGGTGACCGGAAACATGTCTTTTTGGGCAGTCAGCGCGTTTCGAAACACCATAAACTGATCAAATGCCTCATCGATATCGTTACGGACTAGTGCGGCGCACCCGGCATAGTAGGTCGCCAGAACTTGCGCTGGATGATTGTCGGGGAGGTTTCGCGCAAGAGCTTCAACCGCTTCGTAGCCGTATGGCCACAATATCAGCCCCAGATAGACGTTTAGCGCGAAGGTCAAATCACCACTAAATTTCAGGCAGGCCTCATCGATGGTTTTAATAAATAGTGAGGTTTGCCCATTCGCCGCATAGGTCAGGGCAAGTCCATGCCAACTTCGCCGACACGAACTGTCGTCGGCAAGGGCTTCTTTAAAGGCCCTTGCCGCACCGGAAAAATCGTTTGCTCCAAGCAAGGCATTTCCGTCGATCTCGTCTGCTGCGGGCGGCAAGTTTTGGTTGACCATGGGAAACCTTAACATACCTGAGCGGTTTGAACGACGGATCGATTTTCCGGTTATGAAAATAACGAGGATTTGATGATGCCAAAAACAAAGGCCCGGAACCGATCCGGAGATCGATGCCGGGCCCCTGGGTTGGGACGGTGGGTCTTGGAACCTGTTAACGTTTCGTCCGCAGGAGCTCTTCAAGCATTTGGTCGGCCGTCGAGATGATTTTGGCTGAGGCCGAAAAAGCGCGCTGAACAACGATCATCTTGGTGAATTCTTCACCGATATCGACAGTAGACTGTTCAAGCGATGACTGGACAACCTGACCCGCCGGGCCATTGTCAGCCGTCCGCAGTGTCGGGTCACCGGAAGCTTCGGTTGAATTCCAGACATTGCCGGTTCGGTTGCCCAGGGAGTTGACGTTGGTGAACGTTGCCACCGGCAGCTGATATACTGGCCGAGTTTCACCATTGTCAAACAGCGCCGTCACCAAGCCGCCCGTATTGATGGTGACGCCCGCAAATGTGCCGAACTGTGATCCATTCTGATTGATGAATACTGGCGTGAACGCAGCGCCAAACTGGGTCATGCCGTTGGCTTCCGCCAGAGTACCAAAATCCATGGTGATCTGTTTTGAATTGACCGGGTCATCGTCCATGTTCGCCGCGCCATTGGAGAAATTCCGGATATCCAGTTCAGCGACATTGATGGCGTTTGGCAGGCCATCACTGGAGAATGAAATGGCCGGATCGGTGCCGACCGTAATCGTGTTGGTCGCCGTGTATATGCTGCTGCCGACCGTGGAACTGCCATCCGGATCGGTAATGACACCCGCGCCGAGGCTGGCCGTGCTGATGGTGTAATTGTTGCCATTGGTCAGCGAGGACATGACCAGCGTGTTGTTGTTGGGGCTGTCGCTGGCGCGGACGATTACACTGGAGCCGGCGAAGTTGGGGTCGTTGGCTTCAATGGCGGCTTCCAGATCGGCGAGAACCCGGTCAAGCGGTCCGTCGCGGTAGATCGTCGTGTTCGCCCCCGTCGAGTCCTCGGTTTCACCGGTCGTGAAGGTATATGTTGTACCATTTATGCTCATCGACGCGCCGTTTGCGGGAACGGCGGTGAATTTGAGTTGAGTGGAGTCAGTGTATAGCGTATCGCGCTTGGAGACCGTAAACGATGTGGTCTGGTCGGTTACCGATGCGCCCGCCGTATCCTTGAGACCGGTTGGGTCAATGGTGATTTTACCCAGACCATCATCTTCGATAATCAGTGTCGTCGCACTTCCCGCGCTAACCTTGATACGGTTGTTGGTGGTGTCAAAGTTCGGATCGCTGGCCTTGATCGTCGTCAACAGTGCCGAAACGTCCCCGGCCAGGGTGGTGGAAGCCGAAATGTCAACCTTGAAAGTGTTCGCCGTGCCGGCAGTTGCCGTGGCGGCGGCGGTTGCCGTTGAGGTGGACGTCGCCCCCGTGTTGGCCAGGGTAAATGCCGTCGCACCCAGTGTTTTAGACGTTATGGTGACGACACCTAGCGATGCGGACGCACTGACCAACGTATTCACGGTCGCGTTTGCATTGATGGCGGCCGCAAGATCCGCAGCGCTTGTCGAAATTGTGTCGGTTGCGCCAGCCGTCACGGAAATCGATGTACCATTGATAACGGCGATCGCCGTTTGAGTGTTGGCGATAGCCGTGATGTTTACCGTGCCAACCTGCGCGACGGCGTCGGTCACCGAACTGTTGCTGTCAAAAACATAGGTGCGGGTGGTCGTCCCGTCGGAAATCGTCATGGATGCGCCATCAGCCGGGCGTTTGGACGCTCCAGTGGAATCTGTTTTGTTAAACTCGAGTTGCCCGATGCTTCGGTAGACCTTCGGGTTGACGGTCGAGTTTTCCATGGTCAGGTGGGTTGTGCCGGGGGGCGGCTCAATCCGCATTTTCCATTCGTTTTCGGCCGTCGCGCGTTCATAGACCACGCTCATGGTGTTGGCGTTGCCGAGGCTGTCAAAGAACTGGACATCGGTTTTATGGGTTGTCCCTGCGGTATCATTGGACGGCAGGTTGGCGCCAATTCCGATCTTTGATGTGGCGGTCGCGGTGCCGCCGACGCGGTTAAGGTTAACCGTCGCCAGATAGTCCGTTGAGATGACGTTCTGGTTGGGGATCGTCAGGTCCGAATTGTTTGGCTTGACCACGCCCGCCGCCGTGGTTGGCCAGCCCTGTAAATAAAAGCCTGCCGTGTTTCTCAGGAAGCCTTCGTTGTCCTGAAAGAAGGAGCCGGCGCGGGTAAACAGGAACTCGTTATTGATGGTCGGTGTATTTGATTCATTTACAACGAAGAAACCCTGACCCGACAATGCAATGTCGGTTTGCGATGTCGAAGCAGCGAGGAGGCCCTGAACACCGGTGTCCTGCCTCGGTTTGGACTGCACACCACCGGCGGAGTAGAAGGTGGTTGATGTCTGGGTGGTTACAAGGGTCTGAAAATCAACCTGTGTATTTTTGTAACCTACCGTCGACACGTTGGTGATGTTGTCGGAAATTGCGCCCATAGCGCTGGACTGGGCCGTAAGGCCGGAAACGCCAGAACTTAATGCACCAAACAACGACATAATATTTCTCCTTCAATCTACCGGGCCATTACCCGGAAACTTTCTTCGAATTTGTTTCACGAACCCCGGATCTTGAGGCCGTGATCATCGCAATATTTCAATCTACCTTACTTCAGGGCCGGGGCCGGCTTGCGCACGGACAGAACATCCGTCTGACCAATTGTCAGCCCGTTGCCGATAAACAGTTTGCCCACACCGTCATCGACGCCAGCACCGGAAACCTTGCCTGTTACCAGGTGTTGGACGTCCATAAGATTGCCGCTGGCGTCTTTGGCGCTGACCAGAACGGTGTAGTAGCCGTCAGGCAGTTGCTGGCTGTTTTTGTCAATACCGTCCCAGTTGATGGTGTGTTTCCCCTGAGTGGTTTCAGCATCTGCAAAAAAGACGTTAATGCCGTCTGAATTGGAAATGTTGACGTTGGCTTCCTTAACGCCAGCGGGCAGCACATAGGAAAACTCGGCGGCGCCGTTCTCCAGGGGTAATTTCTGTCCCAGGAATTCAACCTTGTTCCCGATGAAATTCACCATGGAGGATATCTGGCTGGTTTCCTGCAAGTTCAGCATCTTCTCCAGATTGCTGTTCTGGTAAATCTGCTGCTCGACACTGGCAAACTGAACAAGTTGAGAAGTGAACTGAGTGGCGTCCATTGGGTCGAGCGGGTCCTGGTTTTGCAACTGGGTGACCAGCAGCGTCAGGAATTTATTAAGATCGTCATCCAGTTTGGCTTTGGCCTGTTCGGAATTGGTGCCTGTCGCCGCCGCCGCTGCTGGGTCTGTTGATCCGCCTATGATCATTTCTTTAACTCCTGGTCCGCTTCTCTAGTCATCAGGCCTTGACGTCGATCCGGCCTTTTGAAATGTCGGTGTTCTGTTCGGTAATAAACGCCGCATCAAGGAGGTCGTCCTCGTCCTTGTCGGCTTTGCCAATAGGCCCGTTTTGTCCACGCGTATTGTTCTGCTGTTCGGCGTATTGGCTCTCATCACCGCGTAAATTGAAGCTCAGATCACCCGAATCAAGCTGCATTCCGGCGTTTTCCAAGGCGCGTTGCAAATCACCGGAGTCACGCTTCAGTAAATCCAGGGTATCTTTGTTATCCGCCGTGACGACGGCCATGATACGCCCGTCATGACCGAGTTCCATCTTGACATCTACGCGCCCCAGTTCCGCTGGTTTTAACTGCACGCTGATCCGGTCGGCACCAGCATGAAGCGCTTTGCTGATTTTGACACTGATCTGGTCAACGACCGGGTGGTGTGTTGTTGAGGCGCGAGCATTCTGACTGGTCTGCGCCTGCTGGCTTTGCTGGTTCTGCTGTGTTTGCTGGGTACTGTTGGTGGCGGACGTCGCGCCAAGCTGGGAGAGTGCGGTCTCGCCACCTCCGGCGGTGCCGCCAGCCGAGGCGGCCTGGGCGGTTTGCAGTCCAGTTGCACCACCTTTGGTTACTCCAGCGGCCTGTATTCCAGTCTGCGTTTGTGCGTTTTGGTTGGCATTCTGCTGGGCCTGCGCCTGTTGCTGAGCGGCTTGGATTTGTGTTGTGGCACTGGCTTGCGCGGCGTTTTGTCCCGGGCCAGCCTGATGAGTGTTGCCCTGTGTGTTGCCCTGAGACTGCCCTTGAGTACTAGTCGTCGTCAGAATAGTTCCCGCTGTCAAACTCGCACCGGGCCGGGACACCAGGGTTTCCGCATCATTGTTGACGGATACGCTGACCTGGGTTTTGTTGGTGCCGCCGATTACTTTGGTCAGTTCCGCACCTTGTTGCTGGGCAGCGGTGATTCCCCTGGTGCTTGCGTCAACACCGGTCTGTGATGCCTGTGCGGTTTGGGTGCTTTGCCCCAGGTTATGGGATTGCCCGGCGGACGCCCCCTGTTTGGAATTTTGTTTGATGGCGCCCGCCGCAGCGTTGACAGGATTTTCCGCCGCTTTGTCCGGCGCAATTTCCCCTGCCCCGGCCTGGACCTTACTGGTTTTTGCACCCTGTAGCGCCGCTGCAATATTCAGATTTCCTTGATGTGCGTTCACGACAGTCTGCCCTGCAGCTCCGGTTGCATTAAGCGCTGCCTGATCCTCATTGGCGGCGCCATCAGACGACTGCTTCGCGTCTTTCTTATTTTGATTGTCAGGGGCGGCGCTATCACGGTCCGAAGTTCCGGTCTCGTCATTGGAGGCGGCGTTTGAATCGGCATGGTTGTTTTCATGCCCGGCCGTATCTGAATCTGCGCCCTTGTTCTCGACCGTGTCGCGCGAATGGGGCGTGTGGTCATCGTTATGTGACACCGGATCGCTGTGATGTCCGGAGTCATCCCGCACTTTGACGGCGGTTCCGCCATTGTCGGCACGCGCACTTTCAAAGCGGGTGTCGTCATGTTGATTGTTGGCGTTTGAGGATTCCGGCGCGCGATTGGCGTCGGCGCTGCTTGAGCTGGGTTCCCGACGATAGTCCGCCACCTTCGCATGGTTTAAAAAGGCGGTGGTGCTGATGCCATCCGCCAGGCCCGCCAGATTGGTACCGAAACTGGCTCCGGCTTTGCTGATCAAGTCCTGAAAGGATTCTTTCAACCCTTTTTCGAGGGTGGCTTTATCACGATCGTTTGTTCCATTCGACTTTGGGTCAAAAAGTCCACTGGTCTTGATTTCTAAGTTTTCCATGGTCGCAAATCCAGAGTAATTTAATTTCGTGTTGGATATGCAATCAGCAGGCCAACTTTAGAAAATGTTATAACTTGTTGATTCTAAAAAGTTAATTTAAGAACGGCTTTTCCAGGATAGAGCGGGAGCCGGGACATGCGGCAATTATTGACTGGTGCAAACAGGAAAAAATTTCTTCGTGCCGCGATATCAGGACGGTTGTTGAGTATCTGCGGGGCGAGACGCGAATCGGTTACTCCGCGTGCTATTTTTCGCATTCCATATCTGTTGGGATAAAAGGCCAGGGGGCTCAAATACCAAAGAAAAATACTAGGTTGCAATTATTTCAAAATCATATATACTTCGGGAGTGAAGAATTCTAATGCTCTCCAGAAAGGAGGAAGTAATGGCTAGTAAATGCCCTCAGGTTTTTGCCCGCACAAGCCGATTAAACGAGGCTTTTGGTGCTTTTTCTGCTGCGCGAGCACTCACAAAATTAAAAACTGAATCGGGACCATCCGCCTCAGGCGTGTGCGTCGAGCTGGCGTCCTGTGTATCAAGTGAATTTGACGGGGGACACATGTCATGACCACCAATGTAAGCAATTTACCACCACCATTTCCCAATCAGGCTCTAGCGCAAGCAAGAGAAGCTGGTCGGGTGCCGGTCGATGCGTCGAACAAGTCTTCGCAGAGAACGTCTGCTGAAGGAACGAGCCAAGTCAAACCACCTGCTCTGGATGAGAGCAGTAGCAGTAGTTCGAGGACGAGTTCCGGGCACGACCAAGGGTCGGCTCAATCTAATTCGCAGCATGTGAACATCGAAGCTTGACGAACGGCTCTGTTTTACGGGTCTCTTTTGCCTTATTTGGAATGACGGCGCTTGAGGAAACGACCCAAGCGCCTGTCGGGTTGCCCTCTATACATTGAATTGTTTTGTTGCGCGCATTTTTGACGACGAGGATGGCAATCGGAACTACATATTTGTATTGCTTGATGGCTGATTTTATTTATCAATCGTTGTTGTGCTGGTCCCACAGCTGAAGTCTGCTGACAAAGAGGTTCAAAATTGCCACTAAAATTGGATATCAAGTCCGGCGAAAAAATGGTGATCAACGGAGCCGTGCTTGAAAACGTTGGTCCCAACGCCAAAATTATTGTCCATAATATGGCGACCATCCTTCGGGAAAAAGAAGTGCTGACAGAAAACGTCGCCGCGACACCGGCTTCGCGTGTCTATTTTGCGCTGCAATGTGCCTACATGTTCCCGGATAAAAGCGAGGAATACTTGGCGCTGCTGGATCGAAACCTGGCGGATTACCTGACGGCCTGTCCAAGCGCCGTCGAAATTGGCGATAAAATTCGAAGCTATGTCGGTGCCGAGAATCTTTATAAGGGGTTAAAGGCCGCGCAAGAGTTGATTGAACACGAAACCCGGGTGCTGGACGCATTTAATCAAAACCTCGACCACCTTGAGGTGCCGACTACAGGATAATGACCCGCACCCAAGTGGTTTTAAAAACGATGGTTTATGAAATGCAAATTCACGGCTTGAAATCCGACGGATCAAAATGACGGAGCATTCGTCAGTAGGCAGCAATTCCTTGCGCAAGGATATTGACGCCATTGTAGAGTCTGGGATGCAGGCTGCTTCTGAGGCCGCTCAGGCCGGGCAGTTTGAATTGGCCTTGCAAATCTATGAAAGCCTGTTGTCTACAGACCCCCAAAATTCAGAGCTTCATAACAGCCTGGGTGCTGTGTACGGCGCAATAGGTGACGTGGGAAACGCGGAAAAATTCTTCAAATCCGCGATCATGATAAATTCGAAGGTTGCTATTTACCATCGAAATCTCGGTTCAATTTTATCTGGCCAAAAAAGATATCCACGCGCAATTCGAGAATATCAATCCGCGTTGAAACTTGATCCCGAAGATATTGAATCTAGTCTTGGCTTGGCGTTTACCTATAGTGCTAAGGGCAATTTCGCCGCCTATGAAAAGCAGCTGCGTGCGATTTTGAATAAACAACCGAATCATTTTGGCGCAAATTGTGATTTGGGCGTATTTCTAATAACCCAGCATAGATTTGAAGAGGCGGTTGAGGTGTTGCGTGACGCGTCCGACGCGCCAGAGGTGTTCGGGGGGGTGTTTGCCAATCTGGGGAATGCCCATGTCCTTCTCAATCAGATGAGTGAGGCGAAATCTGCCTTTGAACAAGCCGTCGAGTTGGAGCCGGAGAATCCGGAATTTCTGTTGGGATTGGCGACGGCTGAGCGAAATCTCGGAAATCTGACATCGGCGTTGCCGCATTGCACCCAGATAGTGTCGTTGGCGCCTGACAGTGCCCCAGCCAGGAACCTGCTGGGAACCGTTCAAAGGGAACTTGGGAACTTCGATGCGGCGATGGAGAGTTTTGAGCAGTCGTTGACGCTGGACAGTGATTTTTCCGCCGCCAGGATAAACCGGGGGCTCCTTCGTCTGTTGACAGGTAACTGGGAACAGGGATTTTCCGATTTCGAGGCCCGCCTGAAAGACCCGAATTACGCGACGGTTCGGGCCGGCGTGAATTGTCAAAGATGGGATGGTGACGATATTCAGGGTAAATCGGTCTTCCTGTATGCGGAACAGGGGTTTGGAGATACGATTCAGAATATCCGTTTTGCAAAATCTGTTGCTGAATCCGGCGCTCAAGTGGTGGTTCAGGCTCAGTCTGAAATCGTTGATCTGTTGGCGGGCATCCATGACTCAATACGTGTGTTTTCTCCAGGAGAGAAAATCCCGGAAACGGATGTATTCGCTTCTTTGCTGAGCCTGCCGCATCTGATTGGCGTGAAGTCCGAAGACGACATATCCATGGAACCTTATCTATTCGCCCGGGCGATAACAGGCAATGAAAGCAAACGCCTGGGCAGTGGGAAAATTAAGGTCGGCATTAACTGGGCGGGGGCGCCCGGACACAAAGAAGATTACAAACGCTCTATCGACCCGTCCCTGTTTACGTCATTGGCGAAATTCGAGGGTATCCGGTTTTTTAATTTGTATTTTGGCGGTTCCAGGACACAACCGGATATCTTTGATGAAAGTTCCGGCGTACATGATCTTGTGGCTGATTTTTCCGACTCAGCCGCGATCATCGACAACCTGGACCTTGTAATATCCGTCGATACGGCAACTGTCCATCTGGCGGGTGCATTGGGGAAAAAATGTTGGGCGTTAATCCCGTATGTTCCTGACTGGCGATGGTCGATGGAGCGGACGGATACGCGCTGGTATGGTTCTGTTCGTCTGTTTCGCCAACCCAAGCTGAATGATTGGGGCAGCGTTATGGATGAGGTGACGGATGAACTCTCGCGGTTTGTCGCTAAAAGTGAAGGGCTGTTAAAAGCCGATGAGGCAGGACGTTAGATGCCGGATCACAAGGTCGAATTAAGGGTTTTCTAACCATACGACACCTAGGATAAGCCACTGAAAACAGAAGTTACTGTGGAGAATATGGGCAGAGCCGATAAAAGTATCCTGATCTTTGGCGCGACCGGCATGTTGGGTCGCGAATTGTATTGTGAGTCAAAAAAACGCGGTTTCAAAACGGTCGGCGCGTCGCGTAGGGGGCCCGACATTGCAAATGATCTGTTGGACGAAGACAGTGTCAGCGATCTTATTGGCGAACTAAGTCCGGACATAATCATCAATTCTTCCGTCATTGTGTCACATGCGGAATGCGAAGAAAATCCGACACTGGCTTATGGCGTAAATTCGAGGGCGGTTGAGATTATGGCGACGGCGGCCACGACGGTTGGTTCCCGTCTAGTCCAAATTTCGACCGATCATTATTTTTCCGGTGATGGTCCGAAACTCCACGATGAACAGGCCCCGGTCCAACTGCTCAACGAATACGCAAGAACGAAATATGCAGGTGAAACCTTTGCCCTGACGTGCCCGGGAGCATTGGTTGTACGTACAAATATCACTGGATTCAGAGACGGTGGCGGTGTCGTAAGTTTCATCGAATGGGTCATCAGCGTGTTGGAAAGCAACGAAGAGTTCAACTTGTTTGAAGACTACTACACGTCAACAATATCAACCCATCAGGCGGCGGCCATCTTGTTTGATTTGCTGGCGCATGATGTTGAGGGCAGAATCAATCTGGCCTGCCGGGAGGCGGCGAGCAAACAGCGGTTTGTTGAAACTGTCGCAAAACGGATTGGGCGGGCGACCAGCCACGCGCGGCCCATATCCGTTCGCAACGTACTGGTTGATCGCGCCGAGAGCGTCGGACTGGACGTTTCCCGGGCCGAAAAAATACTGGGGTACAGATTGCCAGACCTGGAAGAAGTTGTAGAACGGCTTGCATCGGAATATGAGGAGCGGCAACAGCCAACTCCCGACCGACAAGCTCGGCAGACGAAAACGGGATAGATTGGAGAAGAAATTTTGCTCAGAGGTCATTTGTGTTTTTATTAGGGATTATGCCGGCGCGTGGAGGATCAAAACAGATTCCAGCGAAAAATTTGCGTCAACTGTGTGGTAAGCCGTTGATTGCATATACAATAGAGGCGGCACTTCAAAGTGCCGGGTTATCGGACTTCTGTGTATCGACAGACAACGAATACATTATCGAAATATCCGAGTCTTTCGGCACCAGAAATTTTATTCGGCGGCCGGATGAACTGGCGACTGACAGCGCCCCAATGATGCCGGTTATTCGTCATGCAATTGAGACCTATGAGGCGTCGCAAAATATTCATGTGGACGCTGTCGTGATTTTATTTCCGACGTTACCGTTAAGGACAGTTGAGGATATTGATTCGTCAATCACGACATTTTTGCAAGGACAGCCCGCCAATTCGCTGACGACAGTTCATTCTGTCGACCCGCGGATACCGTATTATTTGTGTCGAGCGGAACAAGGCCGGGTGCGTTCAATGAAAGGCGCATGGCCCAAGAAGTCCAACCGCCAGCAGTTTAAGCCTCTATATTTACTTGATGGAGCAGTCGAAATCAGCAGGCGGGAACATGTATTTTCGTCGATAGCATTTCAAGATGATAATCCGCTCTACTATGAAATACCCAATGATCATGTGTTGGATATTGACGACGAAGGTGATTGGCGGTTGGTCGAGGCTATGATGCAGGCAAAGTCCGCTTTGTAGTGCAATTGCACACCACTGGAACCGGCCGCGCGGCCGCTGAATGCGAATTAGAAGGAAGCCCCGGACCATGGCTAGGAACAACAAAGAAGCGGAGAAAAAATACATTCCGAGTTTTGATCCCAATTACCATCTCAGGCAGTGGGGTTCATGTTACGAGAGTACAAAGGAATTTTTCGGATTTCTGTATGATAATGACTTGGTGTCGCCGGATACGACTCAAACTGTTGTTGATTTGTGCTGCGGGTCGGGAGCCAATCTCTATTGGATGAGTAAAAAATTTCCGGATGTTAAACTGATTGGAATTGATGTGGTCGACGATCTGGTTGAATTTGGAAACCAGGAATTGAACAAAAGAGGAACCGGCGGAGTAGAGCTGATTGAGGGTGATGTTTATGACTTAGCCCCTTGTCGCCTGGGAGAGGTCAACGGTGTGATCGCTCTGCAAACGATTTCATGGCTACCTGATGAGGTCGGGTTTATTGATGCCGTGGCGTCCCTTGACCCTGAATGGATTGCTATTTCAGGATTGATGGTGCCCGGCTCAAGATCGTTCCGCTGCCTAGTGAACAATGATGAAGACCCGTCCGGAGGGGAGAATTATTATAACACGTTTTCAATCCCCTATCTTCAGCAGCTATTTGCGGAAAGAGGGTACGGTGAAACCAGGTGCGAACCATTCAACATTGGAATAGACTTGGAAAAACCTGAAGAAGTCGGAAGTGGAACGTACACTGAGAAGACTGAAGATGGTCGCCGCCTGCAGATTTCCGGGGCGATTTTGATGAATTGGTGTTTTATGCTGGCGCGAAAGCGCCACTAGAATTGAAAACGAGACCTATTGTTACCGCGACGATACAGAATTTGATATGTAAAGGGTTTGTCAATTTTACCCGACGATACTTCACAGGTTACACAACGTGACGTGTTGATTCAAAACAACACTGACTGCCGAAGGTGAAGAAATTGCGTGAGTGATGTAGAATATATTGAAGTTTGCAGCGCGTATTTTAAGTTAGTAATAGCGAATGGAGAACTGGTGTGCCTTACCAAAAAAATGTCCAAGAATATCGACAAAACCAAATTCCCAGCGAAGGCAATTCAAGGCACAACGAGGCGTGGGCGCTGATAGAAGTCGCGCGCCGAATGGCGGCAGTTATCCAGTATGGTGACCTTAGCACAAAGAAAGATAAGGATCAGCTTCGTGATGCCATGCGCCTCAATCTTCGTATTTGGACAGTCATTCAGGCAGAGCAAACTGTTGGGGACAATCTTCTTCCTGCACCGATACGGCAAAATATATTGAATTTGTGTGGGTTTATCGACAAACACACCTTGCAAACATTATCTAAACCGACGCCTGAGAAAATCGTGGTTTTGATAAACATCAACCGCAATATCGCTTCGGGACTGCTGGGAAATCCGGATGATCAGGTGCCGGATAAAGACGGCGCACCTGAAGATCTGGCTGAAGGCGGACAGCCGCCGACACCGACTCAAATCGACGCCTAAACAAATGACCCATTCGAGCGCCAGAGAAATCGAAGGGCTCTCTCGAATGGAAACGTTTCTCTCTTCATCAAATTAGAAAAATGTGATGGAATTTTATTATGATGTCTACTGATATGCACCGTGCATTTAATGATCCTACATTCGACCTCAATGGTAAGACGATTCTGATCACAGGAGGAACCGGGTCTTTCGGAAACGCCTTTCTTGACCACATTGTTTCCAGATATCAGCCGAAGCGAGTGGTTATTTTCTCTCGTGACGAATTCAAACAGCATAAGATGGCGATTAGATATCCGGCCGATAAACATCCATATCTGCGGTTTTTTATCGGTGATGTGCGTAACTATGATCGCCTGGAAATGGCAATGCGAAATGTTGATTATGTTGTGCATACCGCAGCCATGAAGCAGGTCGGGGCCGCTGAATACAACCCGCTGGAATGCGTGCATACCAACATTCTGGGCGCGGAAAACGTTATTCGGGCGGCCATGAATAAAGGTGTAAAAAAAGTCATTGCGCTTTCCACAGACAAGGCCGCAAACCCGGTGAACCTGTATGGCGCGACCAAACTTGCATCAGACAAGATTTTTGTTAACGGCAATTATCTTAGCGGCGCGGACGGCACACGGTTTTCGGTGGTGCGATACGGAAATGTTGTCGGCTCGCGTGGCAGCGTCGTCGAAGTTTTTGCCAACATGATTGCCGAAGGCGCAAACAGCCTGCCCATTACCGATGTTGGGATGACCCGTTTCTGGATTTCTCTGGCGCAGGCTACCAGTTTCGTTGAATCAAGTTTCGCACTGATGGCGGGAGGCGAGGTTTTCGTGCCCAAGATTTCAAGCATGTCAGTTATGGATTTGGCCAAGGCGATGGCCCCGGATATGGCAACCCATGTTATTGGAATACGTGCCGGCGAAAAACTACACGAAACAATGGTGCCCGTGGAAGATTGTCAGACAACCTACGATATTGGTGATCGTTATATCATCGAGTCTGCACTCGATTTGCCGATTGCCCCAATAACTGAACGGTTTGAAGGTATTGCAAAGCAGGTGCCCGCGGGTTTCGGGTACACCAGTGATTCGAACGATGAGTGGCTGAACGTTGATGCACTCAGGGGGCTTCTTGATCAGCATAAAATGTTGCCGGAACAGATTGATTATTAAATTGTAAAATACGGGAGATCCGTGGGCGGCCTCCAGAACGGGTATGTCAGGAGATTGTTGGAGATGAAGTATGATACCCGCCTGACGGTTGGGGGGCGCGAAATCGCGATTGACCGGCCGACGTATTTTATCGCCGATATCGCTTCCAACCATGATGGCGATCTTGAACGTGCCCAGGCGTTGATCTGGGCGGCAAAGGAAGCCGGCGCAGACGCTGCAAAATTTCAGCATTTCAAAGCCCGCAACCTGGTCTCGGGAACCGGGTTCGAAAATCTGAATACCAGCGCCGAACATCAGGACGGATGGGGAAAGTCCGTTTTCGAAATCTATGAAGAAAACGAATACCAGCGCGAGTGGGATATTGCTTTGCACACCGAGTGCAAGAAAGCCGGTGTGGATTTTATGACATCGCCCTACGACCGGGAAGCCATCGACAGCGTTGAGCCCCTTGTCGCGGCGTATAAAATAGGGTCCGGTGATATAACAACACCGGAAATTCTGGACAGAATTTCCCGCAAACCGCAGCCTGTATTTCTGGCTTGCGGTGCTTCGTCAATGGATGACGTTGTCCGTGCCGTTGATGTGCTTTTGGAACATACGACCCGTCTCGGGTTGATGCAGTGCAATACAAACTACACCGGATCGTTAGAAAATTTTCGCCACATAAATTTGAATGTGTTGCGCACTTTTTCTGTTCTTTGGCCGGAAATGATTCTTGGGCTATCGGATCACACCCCCGGCCATTCGACGGTGCTAGCGGCGGTTGCCCTGGGGGCAAGATGCATTGAAAAGCACTTCACAGATGATAACGCGAGAGTCGGCCCGGACCATCCATTTTCGATGAACCCCGTGTCCTGGTGTGAAATGGTTGACCGAACCCGCGAGGTTGAAGCGGCCCTTGGGGACGGCTTTAAACGCGTTCAGGACAATGAGCTGGAGACCGTTGTTGTTCAACGCAGAAGTCTGTATCTCAGCCGCAGCATGAATGCCGGAGATATTATCGCCGCTGATGATTTGGTGAGTTTTCGACCTGCTCCAGCGGAGAATTTTTTCCCCTATGAGCGCCCAAATATTGTCGGCAAACCGCTACTTCGGGCGAAAGAAAAGGGCGAAGCGCTGCGCAGAATAGATATCGGGGCAGATGAGTAAACCATGAGTCGATATCTGGTAACAGGAGGCTGTGGCTTTATCGGGTCCAATCTGGTGAAGCGTCTGCTTGCCGACGGCGATGAGGTGATCGTCCTTGACGATCTTTCAACCGGGCGACTGGATAACGTTCCGGATCAGGTGCAGGTCATTCAGGCGGATGTTGCCGACGTCGGGGCTGTCCTGGAGGCGTTCGGGGCGAATGTGGAAGGATGTTTTCATCTGGCCGCCAATCCATCGGTGTCTCAGTCCATCAATGATTACGCCGGTTGTCATCGGACAAATCTGGGGGGAACGGTCGCAGTATTCGATAGCGCTTCCAAACATGCAGCGAAACGGGGTGGACCCGTGCCCGTCGTCTATGCTTCATCCTGTGCCGTATATGGGGATGCTGACAGGGTGCCGCTTGTCGAAGATACACCGGTCTATCCAATGAGCAGTTACGGCGCCGACAAACTTTGTGGTGAAGTCCACGCGCGAATGGCTTCATCCGCCTACAATCTGCCGACTATTGGATTGCGATTTTTTAATGTGTTTGGCCCGGGACAGCGTCCGGACTCTGTTTATTCTGGAGTATTGTCGATCTTTTGCAGGGCTCTGGCGGCGGGCGATCAGGTGACAGTCTTTGGCGACGGGGCGCAGGAACGCGATTTTGTATTTGTTGACGACGTTGTCGGGGCATTGTGCGCTGCGATGGCGCATACAGACACCCATTCCCCTGGCGTTTTTAATGTTTGTACCGGCTCGCGGCGAACGCTTTTGGATGTTGGGAAGGTAATCGCGGGTTTGTGCGCAACCGGGTTTCAACCCGAGTTCGCACAACCACGTTCTGGCGATATCAAAATATCTGTTGGCGACCCGGGCAAGTGTTTTGAGGCCTTGGGGTGGAAAAGCACGACGGATTTTGCCGACGGACTTCGCCAGACCATCGAGTGGATTGAGCGTCAGACCTTGGACGCCTCCTGAAGGTCCGATTTCATCCTTTCATAGACGTTGTCCCAGACGCCCAATTTTTCCTGCCGGTAAAGTTTCATCGAGTCGTACCACGGTGTTGTGTCTCCACGAAGGCCCCATCTGAAATCGGGGCCGCGCGCAAGCATGGTCCAGACAGGGCGCCCAAGGGCGCCCGCCAAATGACATATGGATGTGTCAACGGTAATGACCAGATCAAGCACGGTCATGGCCGCGGCGGTGTCCGTGAAATCGTCGAAGTCCTGCCCCAGCTCTATCAGGCCTTCGGGGAGCTCGGATTCTGAGTCGGGGCGTTCTTTCATTAACGAGAAAAATGAAATACCAGGTATAGACAACAGTTGCGACATTTCGGCCATGGACGATGATCGGAACCGGTCGTTCACATGCTCAGGATTTCCCCGCCAAACCAGTCCGACGCGGAACCCTGGGTATTTTTCAATCCGCTGGCGCCATTTTCCGACCTCTTCTTCCGGCGCCGTCATATAGGGCCGCCCATCAGGATCAGGCTGATCATCATCAGCATCATCATTTGACCCGAGGACGTAAGGCAAACTCATCAGTGGGCAAAATCGGTGAAAATTTCTAGGTTCGGGAACGCCGCGGGTGACGATTGAAACACCGTCTACGGACCTGAACAGAGTTTCCAGAGGTTCCCAGCAGAAGACAACGACCTTGCCACCTTTGTCGGCCACCTGTTTGGCGTAGCGCACAAACTGGATATTATCGCCCAGACCCTGCTCGCGCAGTAGAAGTATGGTTTGGTCATCAAGTTCGGAACCATCCCAACGGGGCCGCCCATAATTCAGGCCCTTGAATTCACTTAGTTTTAGTCTGGTTTCGTACTGTTCCCAACCTTCTTGCGGTTTCCCCTGTAGAAACAGAACAAAGGCGACGTAGACCTGGGCGGCATTGTTCCCGGGGTCAAGTTCGACGGCCTTTCTTAACCATTTCATTGCTGGATCAAGGTCTTCCATAAACAGGTAGCATAGCGCCAGTGAAAAGGCGTAATTGGTGTCTTCAGGGTGTTGCAGCTCGATCGCGCGGAGCAGTAATTTTTGTGCACCTTCCAGATCGCCGTGCGCCCGCTTTATCTGGCCATAGTTGTGGTGCGCGGAAGGGGATTCAGGGGCAAGCTCCAGCCCGCGTATAAAGGCCTCTTCGGCTTCTTCATAACGCTCATAATCATTTGCATAAATCGAAGCCAGTTGTATCCAGATCGCCGCATTGTCGGGGTCCAGTTCGATAGCATGCCGCAACAGTGTTTCGGCTTCTGTCCGAGTTTCAGGCGTATGCTGAAGGCATTGAACAATTTGGCGAATTCCGGCGACGTTGTCGGGATCAATTTTCAGCGTCTCACGAAATATCTGCTCGGCTTCTTCGTGTCGCTTTTGCGACAGATAAACGCTTCCCAATTGCAAACGGGCGTCAGCGTCATCGGGTGACAGGCGGATGGCTTTTCTGAGCATGGTCGCGGAACGTGCAGCGTCACCCGCATTCTGCACCGCCAGCGCATGGCTGCGAATAGAGGCACAATCCCGTTCCGTCAGCTGATTCAGCTCGCCGTAAAGAGCATCCACGTGATGCCACAACTCCTGGTCAATAGCACTTCTGATGGCAGCCTCTAATTCAGAAATTTTGTCGCCCTCAGGCATTAGCGGTCCTCCACGGAATTATTTATTCGCAGGCGTTGAACAAGGGTCAGCGTTACTCATAGAACTGTTCCCAGGCCTCTCCGTTTTCCAACGCCATGAATTTTTCAACGGCCCGGTCACGTAACCTGTCGACGAGCGCGCAATACTCTTCCTTGAAAATCTTTATCAATGCTTCAAGTTCGAAAGGATCGGTAATTCTGTTGGCATAAACTTCGTTGCAAATTATTGTCGTAAAAAGTGTTCCGCGTACCAGCATATACACCGCACTTCTTATATCGTATGGCTCGCAGAGCTCGACAGTTCTTTTAATGAAATCGAAGTTATTTGGATCATTTTCGTACTTCGTAGCATCTTTCAAGCTTTCACAAAATTCAAATAACCGATCAATTACCGCCGCCTTTTCCCACTTTTCTTCAAATTTCGGCACGTCAAATTTCGGACAGGATTCGATAATGTTGGCAATGATTTCTTCTTTGGAAACAGTGGGCGTCTTGAGGTGAACGGATTTAGGGTGCCTGGGGGCGACACCCTTGATCAATGCACCGTCACCTAAATTGTAATATGTCCGACCGGTATCCGAGGCGACTAGTTTTTGGATGTTTTCTTTTGACCATTGCAATTCTACCGTCGACCAGACCGTGCCGCCAAAATTGCCGGGAAGGGGAATAGACAGGTCTGTCAGGTTTTCGGCATCGTGACGATAATACCAGCTTGTTTTTGCGTGCCCGTGGGACTTGTGTTTTGATCCGGTATCCACGCCAAAAAAATAAAATTCTCTGAACCCAAAATGGATACCGACAGAAAGTCCGGCATTCGCCGCTAGCGGGTCAGGAATCAGGGCGACTTGTTCGCTGCTGTCGGCAAACAGGGGCGTGCAACTTAATCCTGGCCGGAAAAAGAGCACCGTGTCTTTGAATAATTCATATACCCCGGGGAAAACGGTTGTTGAGCCGACAAAATGGATATTTTCCGTGCCGTACAGCTCGCTGGTTTCCAGCACTTGAGATAGTATAGCATCGTCACGTTCCGCCATTGCCCAGAAATCGGGTGTGATTTCTTCATCAAGTAAAACGTCAATGGAGGTTCCGCACGAGATAATAACGGCTTTGTCCTGGTGTTCTTTGATGAAGGGAATCAATTTTTCCACCGATGGGCCTGAGCCCACGATGAACGCTGGGATTTGCGGGTTTTCCTGTATTTTACGAATGATCCGCGATTCACCCTTCTCAAGATTTTTATAGGACTGGGCAATCATATTGATCTCGTCCTGATAAAATCCGAGGCCCATAACCGCAGTTCTCAACATGTCCGGGAGACCTCGTTCGGTTTCCTGAAATATTGAACTGTTGTAATGGCGGAAGATCATTGTGCCATCCAGCCCCGCAGGGTTGTTCCTGCGGTAAACAGCCTGCAGGTTCTGAACCAATACCTTTGGTGTATTGTTGACAAACAGCTCAATTATCCCCGATCCGTCAAAGCGTTCATATAAAGCTTTCCAGTCAAACGCCCGGACGGAGTGAAATATCAAATCCATGTTGGGCTCAATCAGGATCAACGCCCGACATTGGGTTCTTTCGACCAGTTCCATCAGATGTTGACCAAGACCCACGCCGAGTACAATCAAGAAATAAGCACTCCCCCGGATGGGGGTCTCAGAGAATTCGAAGCCGCTTTCATCGAACCGTTTTTGCAAGGTCTTGACCATCTGCCCGGCATGTCGGTCAAGACCTTCTGTGTCAGGAAGGCTCATCATGAGGCGATATGAGTGGCCCTCCAGCTGATCCGTCTGGCGATTTGCGTGGGTGTTCGCGCCATCCGGATACATTGAGAAGCTTTGAAATTTAACGTCGTGTTCGCCATTTTCCAAGGTGATCAGTTCGGAAACGGGGGTGTATTCCAGAATAGCGTCGCGCAACCCCGGAATATGCTGTTTGAACGCCTCCATGTTTTCTTCATAAAGTTTGTCTTCGGCAGACTGGTCGGCATCGTCTGACTCTTCAGCGAATTTTTCTGATTTTGTCGTATTGTCGCCTAACTCGTCAGTGCCGATGTCCATCTCTTCAACTTGGCCGGAGGGCTGCTTGGGGTTGGTCATGATCACGCCTTTGTGAGTAAGTGATGTCTCGGGTTTTTATCGTTTATGAGGGATCTTCGATCTTTACCCGGGAACTGCGGCCCAGTTTCGAAAGTGAATTTCTGATTTGTAAGGCTAATCCCTGATGATCAAATAGCGTGGATTTTGAAATATTTTTTTGAAGCCGATCACGTTCTTTTTTCAGTTTATCCAGATTTGAACCGAGACCCGCAGCGATTTCAACAAATTCGTCGGGCGTTCGTGCGATCCAGTTCAAGCGTTTGGCCGCAGTGAGAATACTCGCGCCTGTCAGCCCATTACGGCGTGTTGATCTTAGCGAGATGGTCGGAGCTCCTGTCCATAATGCTTCGCATAGTTCGGCCCGGCAGTTTGACGGTGCCGAATCAAGAAATATATCGATCTCTTCCCAGTGGATGTTTGGAATGCGTGCTTCGACGGATTCTATGGGCTGTTCGGTGTCGGCGGGCAGCGGAAACATAATCCGGTCTATCACGCCAGCATGGGAAAAATATTCGCGTACTTTTCGTTTCAGCATGTCATTTGTTGTTTCGTCGCCACAAAGAAGAAGCTTCGATTTGGGGACGGCGTGAAGGACGTTCGCCCACATAAGCGCACATTCGGGACTTAAGTGGATCAAGTCCATAACACCGCCGAATGTAACGTACCCATTTCGTTCGGCGGGGAGGGGAAAGTCGTTTCGTAACACAAAATAGGGAGGGCGGGTAAACAGGGTCCCGTTCACCTGTACAGTTTTCTGTCCTGGCAGCAAAATGTTTTCATCTGCGTCAATCAGGACATCGTCACAAAGCACGTGGGTTATTCCAGGCGCAAATCCTGGTTCGGGAAAAGCAAAAGCGCCAACGCGAACCGGACAGGGATTCAGGCCCATCACAGCCATACGTGAAATCCAGTCCGGACCGGACAAATCGACCAAAACATCCAGTTCGTCGGTTTGTATTGTCAGTGACAGCGTGTAGGGATCGACGTCAAATATTTCCCGCCACTGATCACACGCCCCCTGCGCAGCGGTGGTTAGCGAATCGTTGAGAAATGATTGTTGGTATCCGGAATACCTGACGGCGGGAGATCGCTTAGCTGAAAACCATGCGCTGAAATGTTCGCTGTGTGGATTGGTGAAAAATGCGTTTGACAAAAATCCGATGTGAGGAGAACGGTCTGGGTCGTCTTCAATTTCTTCAGGAGGGTCCGGGTCATATTCGTTAGTAAAGGCGATTTGAAATTTCTCGGCTATGGATTTGGCATGCATGACATCGACGTTGGGGCATTGTAGCAATGCGGACATCGCCTGAGCGTAAACCTCAGGATCGGACGGGGCCATTCGGATAGCCTGTTCGGCTACAGCGGATGCTTCACTGTATTTGCCGATATGAACGAGAGAACGCGCCAGCATCGCCCGTGGAAGCGCCGCAGCTGGATCAATCTGGATTGCGGCATGTAGGGCGCTTTCGGCCCGATGATAGTTCCCGACGATTATCAATGTTCGAGCATACAATATGTAAGCTTCAAAATTATGGGGATTTATACGGACTTCTGACGAGCACTCCTTAATGACCCGGGCATAATCGGCCAAATTGAATAATCGAAGCGCTTCAGGCAGGTGGGAAGACGGAGAGGCCGATTCAAACGCCCCTTGCAGGTCTTGCAGGCGGCTGGGCATGATAGAGCTGAGGTAGGGGTGTGGTTCAAGAGATTGCACCAGTTTGGCAAAATACAGGCCATCAGCAAGCTTGCCAATGCCGATCATGACGATGGACAGGGCTTCCGCATATTCACGAACGTCGGGTTCCATATTGTGCGCGGCTTCGCACATCGTAATGGCCTGTCCTTCATCCCCCAGTCGGTAAGCCAGCAATCCCAGCAGGAAATAGGGTTCTGCCGCTGATGGGAAAGACCGGATAATATCCCGGCATGCCGAGATCGCCTCTGTCAGATATTCGGTATCCTCAAAAGACTGGTTATATTTTTCGACAGCGTCTTTAAAGGCCTCGAATAGATCATCTTCCGGGGTTTCAGTCTTCTTTGTCATGGTTCTCACTCGGGTCGTATTGAAATTCAGAGACAGTACATGGATGAAAAATGCGGGACGGGTCCGTCAGTACTCATCTACGGCGTCAAGAAGTTTACTTATCTGATTTTTCCAACTCCATTGGTGCATAAACTCGGCCCCAGCCAGTCCGCGGTCGCGGGCGTCGCTGCGATTTTGGTAAACCTGTTCCATCAATTCAACAAGTTCTTCGATTGAGGCTTCCCCCCACCCTTCAGTGCCGCATGAAGGCAGGTTGACGTTGCCGGCTGACTGTAAAGTGAAACAGTGATCATCATCTGTCAGGTCAAGCTGACCAGTATTCGCGGCAATGATGCAGGGCACACCACAAGCCATGGTCTCCATGGCGACGAGGTTGGTCCCGCCTTCGCATCTGTTGGGGAAAACGGCAAGGTCGATTTCTTTTAAGTGATCTGGCATTCGGTTATTTGCAATCATGCCCAAATCGACAAATTTTTCAGGTGCGATCCCGTTCGTGGCCGCCCATTCAGAAATCTTCAAATTCCCCGACGCGTCAACTTTGGGCAGTGTTTCGGTATATGGCGAATGAATAAACCCCAATGCGGTGTGCGGCCACAGATTATGCCAGGCGGTGACCAGAACAGCGTCGTCATGGCGCGCTGAGAATATCTTAAATGCCTCCAGGACGATGTCCTGGCCTTTTCTGAAATCAAGTTTGCCGCCGGAAAATATGGCAAATTTACCGTCATGCGTTCCTTTTCGGGGAAGGGGGCGAAACATTCGCGTATCAATTCCCTGAAATACTGTTTTGATGGGCTTGGCGCCTTTTTCTTTCAAGACGTCGGCATTCCATGTGGAGCCCGCAATCATGCAATCCAGCTTGGCGATTCGTTTTAGGCCGTCGTCCGATATGTTGGTGTCTTCAAAAAAGATAACGCCTACGTTGGCATCCCCTTCAAAGGAATGGCTGACCAGGCTCCAGTCCATGCCATTACCCATGGCGTGCAGGACGATGGTGTTCTTCAGAGACGCAACCTGCCCGACACGATGCATTTGCTGAAGATTCTGTTTCTGAAAATCGATCATAGGCTGAAGCGACTTGGTGGTATCTTCGGGCAAGTGTTCAAGTGAAATGTTTTCCAGGCAGATGGGGACGGGATTCCCGCGCTCGACCAGTTCCAGCGCGAGATTGAGACCATACACCCCCCAACCATACCGGTTTGAGATGCTCCATGAAATTGCCAGAAAATTTTGCATATGATTACTTCGCTCGCCTTAACTGATCAAAATTGCTCTAAACGGTAAGCTCATCGCTTTGCATGCTGCGGTTCAAGGTAAAATCGCAAAACATGCCCTTTTGAGTTACCCTAGCCGTTCAGGAGGCACATCGTGAATGCATGCAGTGATATTTAAATACACTGGATTGGAAAAACATAACATTCATTATATATTGTTGTTGAATTTATGTAAGAATCTTTAACGAACTCAGTCTGTTGGATTTATTTTTGGATTTGCCGTGGTTTAGGGCTTGAAACCGAAAGGAGACTGGTGTAACGTCCATTTGTTACTCATCCGTATAAAGAGGAGTTCTCTTTGTGGATGAGAGGCTAGAATAGCCCGAGTGAGAAACACTCGAATTTGTAGACTCTAGAAAGGAGATCGTCGTCATGAGTGACGTAACACTATCATCATCGGTTCGTCAGAGCCTTCTCTCCCTGCAAAACACCACGGATCTTATTTCACGGACGCAGAACCGTCTGTCTGAAGGTCTGAAAGTTGCTTCCGCCATTGATGATCCGGTTGCTTTCTTCCAGGCGAAAAGCCTGAGCGACAGAGCCAGTGATCTGTTGGAAAAGAAAGATAACATCGATCAGGGCATCAGCACTGTTACGGCAGCGAATGATGGCGTTCAAGGTATTGAATCCCTCGTGCAGCAGCTCAAGGGTGTTGCCAACTCCGCAAAATCAGCAACCAATGCGCAGATTGCGGACCTTGTAACCCAGTTCAACGATCTGAGAACCCAGATCAATAACCTTGCGGCGGACTCCACCTATCAGGGTACCAATCTTATTAATGGTACGGGTACGACGCTTTCTGTTGAGTTTTCCGAGAAGACCGCCAGCCGTCTTGATGTTGCTTCCGTTGACTTGCGGGCTGGAACCGCCGGCTTGAGTATTTCCAATGCTGTGTCCTATACGGGTGATTCCGCTGTTAATGTCGGAGCGCTGACCAACGCGGCCGTGAATACGGCGGCAGTACCCGCGAACCGCTACATCCAGACTTCCGGCGATTTTTCTATAACCTATAATGCCACCAACACGACCTTCGCCGCTGGCGAAACCATTTCCTTTACCTATGGAACCGGGACGTCGCTTAGTCTGGTTGTTGGCACGGCTTCGGCGCTGACGGTCGCTCAAAACGGGACCATCCTTGTCGACGTTGTTACGGCAGCTTCCGCGTCAACGGGCGATGTTTCGATTCTTGCGAGTGACCAGGTCAATGTCTCCATTTCGATTACGGCCCAGACGGCGGCGGCGGCTCTTGGCGGTGTTATCGCTCAAACGACGGCGGTTGTCGGGTCGACAGGAACGACCGTGGTTGCTGGTATCGACAGCTTCACCTTCACTTATCAAGGTACCAACGCGGTGACGTTGACAACGGCTGATAACGGCCTTGTCCTGAATTCGGGTGGCGCTGCCAATACGGCGGGTTATACCCTTAATCTCAGGGCCGGAACGACGCTGACGCTGACGGGTGCTGGTGCGGCTGTCGTGGCGCAACAATACTCGGCTGCCGCTGCGGTGACCGCGTTTGCAAATCAGACGGCTGTCTATTTCATCAATGCAACGGGCGCAGCGACGGCGAGTACGGGTGGTGCCAGTGTCGTGGGTGTCGATCTTGCCGGTTCCCTGACGTCCCTGACGGCGGGTAACCTTGTCAAGACGGGGCTCATCAGCGCCGGTAACACAACGGAAATCAATGCGTTGATTACCGAGCTGGATTCGGCCTTGACGACACTTCGGACCAATGCCCAGACCCTGGGTACAAACGTTGCGTTGTTGAACACCCGTGTGAACTTCACGCAACAGTATACCAACACCTTGCAGTCTGGTTCGGACAAGCTGGTTCTTGCCGATATCAACGAAGAAGGCGCCAACCTGCTGGCATTGCAGACCCGTCAGCAGTTGGGTATTCAGGCTCTGTCTCTGGCCGCTCAGGCCGAGGCCTCCATTCTGCGTCTGTTCGGTTAATCAACCGGCAGTCCCGGAGGGACGAACAGGAAGGGGCCATTGAATTTATTCGATGGCCCCTTATTGTTTCTTTTGGGTGTAAAATTCAGGTGTCATCGACATTTGTTACGGATTGGATTAAGATACGTTATTGATTTAGGCAGGTTTTTTGGATTCCCGGCGTTAGCGTGAGTGATATTCTTTCCGGAATTTGTGGTATCCTCTGAAGGAAAAGTGACTTGGAAACGTTTGCTACCCAGTTTTCCAAATTTTCTCAAGCAGCCACCAAGACTGCCTTTGAAACGCGCTTTAACAGTATCCAGCGTGGGATCACCAAGCGACTGAATAAAGAAATTGAGGCGATTGCGAATGACGGAACGGAACGTCGTATAGCGGTTCTTCAAAAAGAGCGCGATAAGCTTGCCGACCTGACGCCAAAGCTTCAGGAGTACCAGTTCGGGTTAAAATCAAACGCCAACCGTTTCCTTGAAATCTCACAGGCCAGCCAGGCCGCTGCGGCATCGGACGCGGATGCCAATTCAATCCTGTCAGCCAGTGAAGTCACGGCGCTGAATACCGCAAAAGATGCGATTGCCGAAAATATTCGCAGGTTACAAACCTTGTATTATCCGGGAATTCAGGATGGACACGTTGTCCAACTCATGCGCCAGGACGCTGACCGCCTTGACGCCTTAACGGCAGTCGCCGGAACCGTCGATGCGGCCGGGACCACCACGCCGACGAACGATAACCGCACCCTGATTGATCTTATGAGTGAGATTCAGACACGTTCGGTTACGTTTGCGTCATCCACCACGACGTTGGTCGAGTCCACCAACCAGATGATTATTGATATCCAGAAGAAGGTGTTCGATCAGGAATCATCTCTGGCTGAACTGACTGTGCTGGAGGTCTCCAAGAAGACAGAAGAAATTGATAATCTTAAAGCGCGCTATGGCTTTATTCTGAAGGCCATATCCGTGTCGTTTGAAGTTTCCAGTGGACTTAGTGACGTTTTGGCGGCCGGTACACAACCCCCTCCTCAAAAAGGGTCTATTCTCAATTTATTTACCTGATATCACATGTGTTGATGACCATCCGAGGAACATATTAGGCTGATGGTCGGTGATACCGTTATTCGCCTGGGTGGGTTCAACGTTCTGGTGCGCGGTCGCGATGCCTTGTATCTGGCCAATGAAAACGATATTTACGTTGGACAATCGCTCATCCAATACGGCGAATACGGTCAGGAGGAATTTGACCTGCTGTCCAGGTTGGTTCAGCCGGAAAATTACGTTGCGGAAATTGGCGCCAACGTCGGTGCGCATACCGTTCGCCTGGCGAAGATGTTGGGAATTGGCGGACGGATTGTCGCTTACGAACCGCAGCCCGTTGTATTTCAGGCGCTCGCGGGCACGATGGCCCTCAATGGCTTGATGAATGTTGACTGTTTTCCCTACGGCTTGGGGACTGCGGAAGGGACGGTGATGTTCCCCTCGATCGATTACCGCAAGGCTAACAATTTCGGAGGCCTCAGCCTTATCGATCTTCCCGACGGGAATCGCCCGATACAAATGGTCAGATTCGATGACGTTTACCCCTACGATCAGCTTGATTTGCTGAAAATAGACGTGGAAGGGATGGAGCGTGATGTGCTTGAAGGCGCGCGCGCCAGTATCAAACGTTTTCAGCCGCTGTTGTATGTGGAGAACGACCAGCCGCAGAAGTCGCCGGAATTAATTCAGTGGCTGTTTGACGTTGGATACCGGTTGTGGTGGCATATTCCTGCTCTCTATAATCCGGATAATTTTTTTGCCAACACTGAAAATATTTTTGAGAATGTCCGAAATGTGAATATGCTTGGCGTGCCTGAAAGCCAAGCTGTGGATATCGCCCTGACTGAAATCAATTCAAAGAACGAGTTCCCATCGTCTGCTTAGCCATAAATCCTGACGGCCTCACTTTATCTTCGGCGCACATCATTACCACATCTGGCGGAATGCCAGCTTCAATGGCGACAATTCACCATGCGTCAGGTGGATAGAATTGTTTGTATCTATCGACCAGACGCGAATGGTGGGCGCAAGCCATGTGGTTCAGGCGGGCTGGGCGCCACGTGGCAGCAGATGGCCGACCGGACGACCGTGCGTGCCTTCCAGCGGCAAGACGAACGTGTCATTTGACCAGCCGAAGAATTTGTAGCGAAGTTCCGTAAACTTAACTCGCCATTCGCGCAAGTCATCAATGGTCATGTTATAGGGTTTGATCGGGAACTCCATTTGTGTGGCAAAGGTCGGCGTATGCCACAACTGGGTCGGGTCAAATTCTTCAACGAACAGGTCGTCGCGAACGACTTGGTCAAACAGTTTGGTGCCGGGGAACGGGATCGCGACGCCGGTTGCATTGCGATCAAGCTTCAGATCGACCATCAGGTCATAAGAATCCTGCAATGTCTCATTGGTGTCTTCCGGGAAGCCCATGATCCATCCGCTGCCAATCTGGACTTGATATTTCTTCATAATTTCAACGACTTCGTAGATTCTATGCAGAGGCAGCATCTTGCCAATGACTTCGTTGCGGATGTATTCGTTTCCATGTTCCGGTGCAATCGTCGCCGATACCATACCCGCACCGACCATGGCCTCGATAATCTCTTCATCAAGAGAATTGATGTTCAGGCCGCCTGTCGTGTCGAACTGAATATTGATATTTCGCTTGGTGATTTCATGGCAGATGCTGAGAATATGTTTCTTATCCAGCGTCAGGTTGTCATCCATGAAGGCAAAATAGTTCTGTCCGAATTCCTTGCTCAACACTTCCAGTTCATCAACAAAAGACAGGGCATTTTTTCTGCGGAGCTTGCGACCCATGACGACGTGCATATCACAAAAATTACAGCGATAGGGACATCCGCGTTCTGACACGATCGGGATAATGGTTTTCAGATCAAGGTTTTTCGGATTGTAGAAATGCCCAAGTTCCATGTGGAAATCTTCGAACTTGACCATGTCCCAGGCCGGCATTGGCATTTCATCATAATTTAGCAAAATCTGATTTCGGTTAATTTTCACATCGCCATCTTTATCCCTATAGGCGAAGGAGTTGATCTCGCTGAGGGAGTCGAGGTCGTCTGTGTCGATACTCTCAATCAACTGAAGAAGCTGGGATTCGCCTTCGCCGAGAGCAATGTAATCAATCTCCGGCGTGTTTTCCAAAATTTCCTGGGGAAATGTGGTGGGGTGAATACCGCCTGTAGCAATCGGTAAATCGGGGAAGGTTTTTTTGATTTCCCGAACGAATTCGAGAATTGTTGGGAATATTCCGGAAAACAGACAATTGAAACCAATAAGCGCGGGTTTTTCCTTGCGGATGGCCTCGAAAATTTTGCGAAGGGAATATTGGTTAGGGTCTGTCTGCTTGTGAGTAACTGAGTTATTCAGGTCCATCAGAACCGGTTCGTGCCCATATTCGCGAACAGATGCACCCAAGCTGACGAGGGCGGATGACGGAATGAAGTCCTCGCGCAGGTCCAGCTCGCTTGATTTATAGAGGGCGATCAACAAGACTTTCATCTGATATTTCCCTTACTGCTTTGGCAGCAATCTGCCGTTTCTTGTTCCAGCTACCAGGACCCGAAAGTGCCTGGAGATACGGTCTCGCGGCATCCGATATAAATACGCGAGAGTGACTGTTCAAAATTGGGATGTGCTTTTTTTATTTAACACTCGCTCCCTATAAAAACTGAATCAGATGAAGAAATCGTAATCTTCAACAGTTTCTATATCGTCAGTGACGAACATTTCTTCAAGAGCAAGATTGGTTTTGTGGCGGATGCAGTGGAAATTGCAATCCTTGCTGGGATCAAGTTTTTCCATCACATCGGCACGCTGTTGGCTGTTCCACATGTCGGTGAATGACTGACGGGTGACATCACCAGAACGTTTGTCACGCATGCCCCGGAAGTAGGGGCATACATAGGTTCCGGACGGGGTGACCAGGGTTCGCATTTCAGAAACCGGGCAGGTGGTGTAGTCTTTAGGCTGAACCAGGGGTTTGCCACTCAGAACATCTTTCAGGGTCGCCGGCGTGATTGCCCGGAAATCATCGCTCTTCAATTCATCAAGGCGGGAAATTTCTTCCAGGGCCATTTCAACCAGTTCACTGGGCTGACCAATCAGGAAATGGTCGAAATCGTAGGAGGGTTTAACCTCAAAATAATCACACCCGACCTGTTTGGCGATAACACCAGCTTGATAAATCTCGGAAATATTGGAACGCCGGACCTGTCCGCCTTCATCAAATTCAGTCAAAATCAGGAATGAAAAGCCCATTTTCCCTGTTTTATGCTTACCAAGCGCGGCCATGTTTTCGATGACCTGGTCAAATTTGGAGACGCCGTTGGGGCTGGGACGAAAATGCTGGAATGTATCAGGTGTTCCAGCGTCAACGGAAACCCGAACCCATTTTGTATGCTCCGCCAGACAATCCAGATGCCGGTCAATCAGCGTGCCATTGGTGGTTACGCCAACATGTACGCCGTGAGTACCGAGATAGTCGATTACCCATCCGGACTCCTTATGGGCCAATGGTTCTCCGCCCCCGATCATGATGACGGCTTTTACACCTGCATCAACAATCTCGACGGCTAGGTCCTTTAAACGCTGATTTTCAAATCCGCCCTGGTTTAGAAGATCCAGGCTGATGCAGTCGGGACAGGCCAGATTGCAGGCCGATGTCGGGTCTAATTCGACGACCCACGGCGCATCCGATGTGCCGGTTTCACCAATCTGGCGGATGCGTTTAACAACAGAATTCTGAAGTAGCTTGTTTTTAAGGTTAAGCTCTTTTCCCAATGCCGCTTCGTCCATTAGCGCCACATCGGCATTTGGTAATTCATTCTGAATTTTTGATTTAAGGTTTGTGTCTGAAGTCATCACAGGTCCGATCTCACAACAAAAATTTTCACGATCTTACTATACAGCCGAATTCGAGTGTAGAGTTGTGGTGCACGATGGCATCTCTTATCCGAACGCGCATGAGGTTGTCCGTTTTATTCCGAAAGGCTCATACGGACCACTCAGGAAGTCGGACGCAGATGTCAACCCGTGTTCCCGCACGACAGCGGTACTGGCGCACCGTTCTACCACAGTTAATACTGTTGTGAAAAAATCCCACCATTTTGATCTCCTCATTCTGAGTTTCAACCGCTGCTTCTGCGCCGTTAAATCGTATGCTACAGATGGGAACCGCACGCATACGAAGAAGACTATCCTTGCACAGAACAGTGAAAAAGTCCAAGGCATTGTTGCAGAAAGAGCGTTATCTCCGGTTTGGGGTTTTGTTAAGGAGCGGAAGGTGAGACGTAAGTTTCAAAAAATTGAGCCATGATTTTTTCTTGAATTTTCATGGCGCGCAGACCGTTTTCTGCGGTACTTGGACACGTTGCCCGTTTTAGCAGATCGTCTGTCACCGATTGAATGATCGGCTGATGAAAGTACTCGGGATTTTTGGCCTCGACCCGCTCAATCCCTGCTTTGGTTTCCAGCTCATGGGGGTCCTGGTTGAAGAAACTGAAGCGCACGGCGCCCTCGGTTCCAACGATTTCCATACGATCAACGTTAGTACCGGCAACATAACACCACTGTCCCGTACCATGAACGCCCTGCTCGGTGATGAAGCTCGCAGATACCGTATCCTCGGCCGGGTAAAGCCCTCCTTTGTTTTCGGATCTCCCCTCTACCTCAGTGATGGGGCCCAACAAATAATCGACCATGTCGATTGTGTGGGTTCCCATATCAATGAAATTTCCGCCGCCGCCGACTTCCGGAATGTAGCGCCAGGGGAGATCGCCACGGGAAACCATCTCTTCTGTGACCGGCGCGACCGGGTGGCTTTCGGGACGCAGGGTATGCTGAATGTGGACAAATCTTGGCGTTCCAATGCGCCCTGAATCGATCCAGTCCTTGATCATCAGATAGCGTGGCAATGCACGGCGATAATACGCGACATACAACGGAACGCCCGCGCGCAGGCAGCTCTCGGTCATCAGCTCGGCATCTTTCACGTTACATGCCATGGGTTTTTCTGAAAGTACGGGTTTACCCGCCTTGGCGACCAGTTCCGTATATTGGCAATGTGAATCTGGTGGCGTTGCAACATAAACGGCATCGACGTCCGGATGATTAATGAGTTCTTCGGGGTCGTTTGTGCTCATCGGTGCGCCAAACGCCTTGGCGTAACGTTCGACATCGGAGGAAACGGGCCCCATGATCATTTGCAATTGAGCACCATCGACAAGTGAGAATGCGGGGCCGCTTTTTGTCTTAGCCACATCGCCGCAACCAATCATTCCCCAGCGAATTTCCTGTGCCATTTCTTTCTCCGTCTTTGTTCCTGTGAGCATTGCGCGGCTGGTATCGTTGTGTGTAACGCTCGTTACCATATGTAAGAGATAGGTATCCGTGTTCGATATTAAAATGTCGTTAAACAGACCTGGGCCGAAACCTACTCCAGAGTGTATTTTTGTTCGGGTCCAAGGGTGGCAATTTCTTTATCCAGATTCCCGGCGTCTATCCAGGTTCTGACCGCATCCCTGTCTTTTTCCAGAACCATTGCGTAAGGATCGTCGGTAATGACTTCACTGGAAATCCGGATAATGTCTCTGACCGTCATGCTTTCGACGAACACGCCTTCAGTTTCAGGGGGTCTGATTTTATACCCTTCATTCTCCAGGCGGTCGTCTGCGGGTTTTCCCAGAAATTCCATTTCAACACCAAGGGGCCGGACAAAAAACACCTCTTCGCAGGGCCCAACTTCTTTGCCATCATCGTACAGCGTACCCGTGAATCGCTTATGGTAACGATAGGGCACCGACTGTCTTTCTTCAGCCGTATGATAGTAGGTGCAAGACAGCAGAGAATGAACGCCCAGCGATACAAATAGCGCATCTACATCTTCAAACCAGCCCATAACACTGTCTTTTCCCCATGCCGTTGAGCACCGGCAACTCAGCATGGCGTCCGCATCAGGCCCAAATGCAGCATAGCTGAAGATGGGTTGAGATGATCGCCTCACGCCCGGGTGCTTTAAAAAGGATTCAACCAGGATTCCCGTTTGCGGTTTGGTGCGCTTTTTATCAAATACTTTCGAGCCCGGAAACTGGAACGTAAACGCGGGCATGATCAGGGTTCTCTTGGTCCCGGCTATATCCATCAATACGTCGATGATCGCGTCCGGGACGTCCCGAATGGGGATACCCATATCGCGGGCAAACCCCCAAATTCCGCTATGCACAACGATGATGCTGGCCGTATCGGGGATAACACTTTCGAGGCGATGGCGTACATCATCAATGGAACTGGAGGCATTACGATTGAGCATACTGTATTCTTTCCATGGGTCCCCTAAATCAATCCAGGATCAGGCCGGGATCAGGCCGGGATCAGGATAGTAGAGCCGGTGGTTTGGCGGGACTCCAGATGTCGATGGGCGTCGGCGGCATCTTTTAGAGAAAATCTGTTACCAATATGGACATCCAGGCCATCTGTATACGTTTCGAACAGTGTGTTGGCGGCCGCAGTCAGATCTTGAGGTGTTGCACAATAGTGCGCCAGACTTGGGCGCGATAGAAAAAGCGATCCCTTTTGCAGCAGGGTTGTCAGAGCAACAGGGTCAACAGGGCCCGATGCATTGCCAAAACACAACATGTATCCGCACGGTGAAAGGCAGTCCAATGAGGCGGCGAAGGTTGTTTTGCCGACGGAGTCAAAAACGACCGGAACACCTTTGCCGTTGGTGATTTCGTGTACGCGAGTTTTGATGTCTTCGCTACGGTAGAGAATTGTATGGTCACAGCCGTGAGCCTTGGCAAACGCGGCTTTTTCTTCTGAACCGACGGTTCCGATGACAGTTGCGCCAAGTTTTTTGAGCCATTGGCAGGCCAACGTCCCTACGCCGCCTGCGATCGCATGAAACAGTACGGTATCGCCCTGCTGAACCGGATACGCGCGGCGGATCAGATATTCCGTCGTCAGACCCTTCAGCAACATCGCCGCCGTTGTTTCATAACTGATGTTTTCTGGAATCCGAACCAGAATATCCGCCGGAACAATTCGGTGTTCGGCATACCCGCCTGGAACACCGGTGCAATAGGCAACCCGATCGCCAGCCTGAAACTTGGCGACGTCACGACCAACGCTAAGGACAACTCCGGCGCCTTCAACGCCGGGCGTGAAGGGAAGGGGGACGGGATTTACGCCACTGCGGTGATAAACATCGATAAAATTGAGGCCCAGCGCCTTGTGTTCGAGCAAGACGTCAGTCGGGCCGGGGGAACCCAAGGCAACCGGTTGCCAGTTCATCATGTCCGGTCCGCCAGTTTTGCTCACACATATGGCGTTTGTCTGCATAGGTATTGACCTTTCTCAATGACGTAATTCTCAGAAAATGACGTTAGGCAACCGGCTCCAGAAGTCCTTCACGGCACAACAGTTCTGCTTTTTCAAAAATCTGCGCGACCGGCATATCAATCTGTTCGGCAATGTCCAGAATAGACGTCTCTCCGTCGCCGTGAAACATTAACCACAGCATGATTTCAATATCGTCCCCGCGGGTCGCAACGCCATCCGAAATCGCGTAAACACTGTCTTTATATTCGGACCCTCGGTAAGCCACCTTCTGTTTTTGATTGCCCCCCATTGACGGGTATAGATTGCGTTTTCCGAGCATAGGTTCCCCGCTGGGATTCAGGGAGCGATAGGTGCGATTGTGTTCCAAATTCATGATTGCAGACATGTACAAAGCCAGCGAGTCGATCAGATATTCCGGCTTTACATAGTCAAGGTTGTCGAGCGACGTATGGTAGTAATCATACTCAAAGTATTTGCTTTTTGAGATCGTGCCGACGGGAATTCTAAACGATGGTGTGGAATACTGCCGTTCATCGCTACCGGTAATATCGAATGGATAAGAAATGTAATTGATATCAAATTCCGTTAACGCGCGCTTTGCCGCCCGATCAATGATATGGTCATGTTTGAAGCTGTGAGAATAGCCGAAATTTCCGGGTCCGGCGACGGTTGACAACACATAACCTCCGGCGATTTTGCGCATCGCTTCCGGATTTTCCGAAAGGTAGGTGATCGCTCCAATAGTTTCTGGCGCGATGACAAATCGATATGAATGATGCCGTTCGCAGGATTTCAGCCAACGCAACAGCAATATCCAAAGTATACCGCCGGAAAGGTTATCGTTAGCTAGTGAAGGATGGCAGCAATAAGTGGAGATTAGATATTCCTGTTTGGAAGTTCCCGGCAACAAGGCTTCACCATAATTCAGTACGCCCGGTTTATGTGAGGCCTTGATGACAACAGTGTAGGGGACGGTTTTGTCCATTGCTTGTAATTGATCATGCGTTAGGCAAAACCCCCAGTCACGCTTGTAATATGTCGTGCGATAGGGGATCGCAGTTGGCAGGTCTGGCAGCGAATGCAGATGGGGTTCAAGCTCATCGAATGTCATTACAGCGTTTACGGGGGCTGAAAAATTCACCACGTGGATGTTGCTGTCCCTAAAGCTGATGATCCGTGTTCCGTCAGATGTCGCGATATAAGCGTCCTCAATTTCCCACTCATCAGGGATAGTCCAGTCGAAGACCGTTGAGCCGGATGCAATCTCCTTGATCGAAAAATCACTGACCGAGTTTAACAGGGAAAGAGTTTCTCGCACGCCGCTTCCTGTCAGGCTCCGGCATATGGGGAACAGCTGTGTGAACAGATCATCCACCTCGGCAATAAGATCTGTCGCGTTCTGGAGAAACGCTCTAGGTGGTTTAGGCTGGGAATTATCCATTTTAACCCGAAAATTGATTTCAGTTACCACGCCGCGAAGCCAAGTGTTTTCTGGCGACGAAGGTCGTTGGTTGAATCCACACGGTTGCGGACATCCGACGCGTCGTCAAGAGCTTTTTGGTGCTGAATTTGCTGCACGGACATTACGCTTTTCACGCCGAAGAAGAAATCATTCTTCGGATGACGCTCTAGCTGTTGCGAGGCACCGGTAAATCTGGAATAAACGACTGGATGATCGATTTACGAAAACGGAGAACGTCTTATGACAGCTGATGCGACCAGTGTTCTCGAAAAACGGTTTCGTGACAGCCATGATTCCGTACTTCTGCATACAATTGATGGCAAAAAGCTGACCTATGGCGGGTTCTGGGCAAACGCAAAAAGGGTGGCGGATGACTGGCGGTCTCAAGGTGTTCGGCCCGGCGATAAAATCGCGTTTCATATGGAAAATAGTCCCGGGTTTTTATGTTGTTACCTCGCCTGTGCAATCGGGGGCTTTGTTGCCTGCCCGGTAACGCGCGACCTTTCATCGGAAAATATCGATTACATTCTGAAGTTGATAAAACCGGCCAAGATTATTGAAGCCGCGCCGGAACCCATCTTTGAGCTGACGCCAGCACCTGCATCGGAAATGACGCTTGAGATTTCGGACATAACGATGTTCGTCATTATTTTCACTTCAGGTACAACGGGGCGTCCGAAAGGTATCGTTCATAGATTTGAAGCAATCATCGGCAGTGCATCGTCGTTTGGAAAACTGTCAGGGATGGACGATCAGACTCGGCTCTATCATGTCTTGCCGATGACCTATATGGCGGGGTTCCTGAACACGTTTATGGCGCCTTTATTGGCGGGGGGAAGCGTCATACTGGGAAATGCCTTCTCCCCGATATCGGCATTAAATTTCTGGCAGCGGCCGGACGATGAAAACGTAAATACACTCATCATAACGCCTTCAATTGCGGCGGCAGTTTGCCGCCTTACCCGGGATCAGGATGCCGGTCGTCGGGCCGTGTCAAATATGCGCTGCATTCAGTCCACAGCCGGACAACTGAATTCAGCTATCCGATCACAGTTCCTGGAAATCTTTGGGCACCCTCTACAAGATTGTTATGGCCTTACAGAGCTGGGGGGGCCCTTGACCACCCAGGGACCTGACGATGCCCGGTACGAAGAGAGCGTTGGCAGGGTATTACCCGAACTTGATTGTGTGTTTCGCCAGACATCGAGTGACGAAGACGAGCTTTGGATACGTTCTCCGTTTCTCATGATGGGGTATTTGCAGGAAGACGGCATCGAGCCTGCGGAGTTGTCTGATGGTTTTATGGCGACCGGCGACCTTGGTTTGTTTCAGGGAGATAAGCTCTATATTACCGGACGTGGGAAAGATATGATCGTGCGTGGCGGCGTGAATATCGCCCCAATCATGATTGAAAACGTTATTGGAAAACTGGATAGTGTCGAAGATGTGGCCGTGGTTGGTATCCAGCACGATTTCTGGGGAGAGCGGATTATCGCCTGTATCCTGGCCAAGGAAGGGATGGACTTCAAGGAACTGACAAAAGAAATTCGCCGTCATTGCGCAGAGCACCTGCCAGTCAATCATCGACCGGACCGGAGTGTGATCATGGATAGTTTCCCCCGGGCGCTGAACGGTAAGGTGAAAAAGAATGAACTGCGTGAGCAGATCACAGACAATGACCTTGAGTAAATGAAACCTGACAATGGAAAGTATGATAGATGAATGAAACTGAATGGCTGGTGGAATGGTTTCGCAATCGCGACGAAGACGTCACATTTGGTATAGATGAACATTATGTTGAAAATGGCGCGCTGGATTCATTTGGTGTTGTCGAATTGATTGAAGGTGTTGAACAGAATTTTTCGATCCAAATGGATGAGCAGGTTTTTCAGGACCCCAACTTTTTCACCATCAAGGGGCTCGCTGAAATCATCGCGAAAAAAAGGACAGGGACCTAACGGCGACGGCAACTCGGTGATATTGAAGGGGTAGTCAGCGGCCATGAACAGGGCAGAAAAGCGCCGCCAACAGAAAATGGCGGCCAAAGCGGCCAAGGGAAGCAAGGCGGCGGGAGCGGCAAATCCGGCTGAACCTGCCTTGGTTCAATCCATAAACAACGCCCTGCAACACCATGCCGCCGGTCGCCTGCCGGAAGCGGAACAGATTTACCAACAGATCCTTCAGGCCGATCCAAATCAGGTTGATGCCCTGCATCTTCTTGGCGTGCTGGCCCATCAGATAGGTAAAAATGAGGCCGCCGTTGAGCTGATTTCAAAAGCCATCACGATCAAGCCCGACTTCGCCGAAGCGCACTGTAATCTGGCGTCTGCGTTGCAGGCGATGGGCCGGTCGGAAGAGGCCGCCGCCAACTGCCGAAAGGCGCTGGCGATCAAACCCGGCTATGCAGACGCACACTACAATCTGGGCAACGCGTTACAGGCCTTGGGTGATCTGGAGGAAGCAGCGCGCAGTTATCAAAAGGTCCTGTCGCTGAAGCCAGATCACGCCGACGCGCATGGCAATCTCGGAAATGCACTGAAAGAACAGGGAAAGCTGGAAGAAGCTGTTACCAGCTACCGGAATTCTCTGGCGATCAGGCCGAACTTTGCCGAGATGCAAAGTAATCTTGGGAACGCCTTGAAAGAACTGGGTGATCTGGATGGTGCGGTCGAATCTTATCAAAAGGCCCTCTCTATTAAACCAGGCTACGCTGAAGCGCATTTCAATCTGGCAACAGTGTTATTGCTAAAAGGCCTGCGGGCTGATGGCGTTGCGCATTATCGCGAAGCCGTCGGCAGCAATCCGCGATATACGGAAGCGCACAATCATCTCGCCTCTTTGTTGCTGGAAGACGGAGATCTGGATGGGGCGGCCCGTCACTGTCGCATCGTCATCGAACTCGAACCCGACCATGCGGAGGCGCACTACAATTTAGGGGTCTCGCTCATGAAGTCGGGACAGATACTTGAAGCGTTTGGGCACTTTCGAAAATCAATAAAGGAAAAGTCATCGATCGCGTTGTACTGGACCGGTTACGCACAGTGTTTTGAGGGAATTTCATTTTCTTCGTTTGATGAACAGCAATCGCGGGAGTTGCTGACAATGCTTGCGCAGCCCCCAGTAATTCCAAAGCGTGCTGCAAAACCGATAATGACATTTCTGCACCATCACCCGGCTTTGGTGCGGTTAGAAAACCAGTTCCGATCACATGCAGATGTGGAAGATATAGCCGCGACGGTCGAAAACTTATCTCAGCTCCCGTTGCTGCTTAAACTCATGGAACTGACCACGATCAATGATGCCGGGCTGGAACGCATACTGACACAAGTTCGCCGGGCTATGCTGTTGGACGCCATCAAGGGCCATGGCCGGTCCGCGCTGCGACCCTTTGATTGCGCTTTATCGCTGCATTGTTTTGGCAACGGGTTTCTATTTTTTGAAACCAATGAAGAGAAACAACAAATCATCGAGCTTCAAGGGCGTTTGGAAGGCCTTGTTAAAAATGAAGACGAAGTTCCCGCGGTTTTGGTCGCCGTATATAGTTGTTATCGATCCCTCCACCAGTCGCCCTTTGATGAGTTTCTGCTGGTCCGAGAGTGGCCCGATGACCTTGACAGGATACTTGACCGCCAACTCAGGGAGCCCCGCGAAGAGGAGGACCTGCGGGCGCAAATTTCGTCTGCGGAACCAATATATAACGAGGTTTCCCGTTCGGTACGAATGCAATATGAGGAAAACCCTTATCCGGTCTGGGTTAAACCCGTAAGTTATCCGGAAGCAAAAACCGTTGAACTGGTTCTTCAGGACATTCCTCTTGACCCGCGCCAGATCGAAGGAGAGCTCCCCGAAAGCCCGAATATCCTGATTGCCGGATGCGGAACTGGCCAGCAGCCAACTCTGAGCGCAAGCAGATACAGGAATGCGCAGATATTCGCAGTGGACCTGAGTTTGAGCAGCCTTTCCTACGCCTTGAGAAAAACCAGGGAGCTGGGTGTCTCGAATATAGATTACATGCAATGTGATATTTATGACCTGGGGAAACTTGAAAAGAGCTTTGATATCATTGAGTGCCGGGGTGTATTACACCATTTAGGTGACCCTATCGCGGGCTGGAAGGTTCTTGTCGAGATTCTGAGGCCTAAAGGCCTGATGAAGATTGGCCTGTACAGTAAAATCGCCCGGCAGGGTGTTCGAAAATCACGCGATCTGATCGGTGAGAAAGGATATGCCGCCATCCCCGATGGCATTCGGAGCTTCAGACGGTATGTGATGGACAACCCGGATGGCCTGGACCCGGACATTTATGAGCTTATAAATTCGCCCGACTTTTACAGTATCAACGAATGCCGGGACCTAGTCTTTCACGCTCAGGAAACCCAGTATTCGTTACTGGAAATCGATGCCGCACTCAATGATCTCGGCTTGAGGTTTCTCGGTTTTGAACTGCCCGATTTTTCTACATTGACCAGATTTCGTCAGTTGAACCCGGAAGGCAAGGCCGCACAATCCTTGCCCGAATGGCATAGATTTGAAGAAAAATACCCCAAAGAATTTGGCCAGATGTACGAGTTCTGGGTTCAGAAAAAGTAACCGTTTAGGGAGCTGCCATCGCCGTAATCCTGTCGGCGACCCGCTGTGCTCCCTTGCCGTCACAAATGTCCTGTGCCGCCTTGGACATATTGTTCAGATCATCCTGATTGTAGAAGATTTTCTCGATTGCGGATTCCAGATCACCAGAGGCCGCCAATAAAATTCCACGCGTACCAACCAGCAATCCCCCGCCTTTGGCAGCTACGTAATTGGCGTTGTCGCGCTGATTTTCGGCTGCGATAACCATAACTGAAGGAATTCCGAGCGAACACCGTTCCCACAGGTTTATGCCGGCGGTGCCAATCGCAAATGTGGCGCGGGCGATAAAATCTGCGGGATTGTCTGAATCTACATGAAGGCTCAGGCGGTCATCTTTAACACATCTGTCCTGAATCGCAGCGAGGTGAGGCGCCTGCGTGGACAGCATGATGTCCACGTGCGTGTGCGGCAAAACCTTATTAACGGCATCAAGTGCAATCGCCGTCAGGTTGTTCCCATCCGTTGCACCCATCGAAATGAAAACGCGGGCGGGAGCTGACGCCCTTTCCTTGAAATCAATGACCGCATGCTCAGAAAACTGGGGCCGTAGAAGAGAATACCGAGGGCCTAAAAGCAGTTTGCAGGCATCCGGAATCAAGCCGCTGTATTGTTCGAATGTGCGCCCGCCGCTCTGGTCAAGCAACAGGTTGGCGTCGTGTGAACCGGACGGCATATCACTTATGACGACGATCCTGTCTGCCCATTGACGGCATTGTGTTTCAAAATCAAGCCCGCGACCATAGTGGTCGATAATCAAAACGGGTACATCCTGTCCGGTCAATCGCCTAATGTCCGCAGCTTCCGTCGATGGGTTGTTTTCATCGATCACCATGACGTCGAATTCATTCACCATGGGAATAGTGGTCGCTGTATCAGGGCCGCTGATGAATTTGCAAGACCAGCCCTGTTGCTTGAGTTGGCGAGCGAGGGCCATGCAACGGACAATATGTCCACCGCCAACCTGAGCAGAGGCGCTGGCGCGAATCAGGGCGATTTTGGTTGTCATTTTGTTTCAGATCCGGAAGTTGTCGAAAAATCAAAACTCCAGGATTCCTGACTGTCGGGAGGCCACATGGCGGGGCTGATAATAACCTCATCATCGACGGCGAGAGAACCGGTGTCCAATTCTGCGGGAAGGCTGCGGCTCAGGCCGTCAATCACCTCCTGAAGTTCTTCCTGAGTGGTGACGCCGATCACCATGCGATCTATCCCGTTGGTGGCGTTAACAAACCCGAGGGCCAGTTCGAGGGGGCTGACGGCACCAGATTTCGCCAACTGGTGAAGCGCACGAACAGCCGGTTCCGCCCGTAAGAAACCATCGGGTAGATGGTCAGGGTCCATGAGCGCCAGACCCTGAAGGAATGTAGAGCGGCTATGCACTTCAATATCAGATTTCATGAGGTCTTCAATCAGGCCGTCGCGCAAAAGGTTTTGATCGAATACATTGAAGGGAATCTGGACAAGGTTAATGGGATAGCGACCCATGATGGTCTTAAGCTCGTCGGTCGTATAACACGAAACCCCTATCCGCCGGACGCTTCCATCGGCTTTCAGATGTTCAAGCGCCTTCCACACCTGATCTCCCGAAGGGCCGAGAATATCCTCGGCCAAATGGACGATCAAACCATAGGTGTGCTCGACTTTCATTCGTTTAAGGGAGTGTTCAAAGGTTTTGAGGATTGACGAATATGTCGAATCAGAGAGGTCTAAACTGCGTAGGGCAAGGGTTTTTGTGACAATCTTGAAATTGTCGGTGTGTTCCAGAACCCGCCCCAGAACATCTTCGGATTCACCATAGGCCGGTGCCGTATCAAGAAGATCAATGCCGTGTCGCGTCGCCAGATTCAGGATGTCACGAACTTCCTGATCTCCGGGCTGGCCCTTTTGATTTGAAATGCCATAGGCCTGCCCGAACTGGACAGTGCCGAGGGCAATTTTTGACAGTCGATTAGAGATCGATGCGCTGGATAGACCCGTTTTCATCCGTATATTCTATATCCAGTTTTTCCCGTGAACGATCCATGTATTCATCCTGCAGGCTGTTGTTAATCGCACAGACTTTCGGGGTGGATTTCAAAAAATTAACGATCTCTTGAAGGCCAAACACCTCTCCGGGTATGTAAAGGGCATCAAATATCTTTCGAAATACATCCAAATCCTCTTCGTAATCCAGCGTCAGTCTTGCGTCCTCAAGTATATGCCGGGGAGAAACCGGCGGAATTTCAAGGCAGCGGCACAATTTCGATTTGATAAAATAAAGAGCAAATCCAGTATCGTTCTGTTCGGACCTGTAGTGTGCATATACCTTGTCAAGAGCGCTACGGGTGAAGCTTTTTACGTTGATGCCGAAGGGTAAACCGCTGCTGACGGCGGCATCAAGTTTGTTATCATCAAGCAGAGCGTTGATCGTCAGGTCCATATATTGTGTATCCGCCAACGGGTCATCGCCGTCGACTTGCAATATAATGTCGAAGCCATACTGATCAGCGCAGTCTTTGAAGCGTTTGATCAGATCATCCTTATCTCCACGAAATACAGAGGCGCCATATTCGTTTACCGCTGTAACCAGTGGGTCATCTACTGATGACGTGGTGGTACAGACGACGATATCTGTTTTGCAGGCAATGTTCCGGCAAGCGGCCACGCGGTCCAGAAGATGATGGACGATAGGTCTCCCCGCGGCCTGTTTCAGGGCCTTTCCGGGAAGGCGTTCAGAATCCAGCCGGATTGGGATGAAGGCGCCGATTTTCAAAGCCGTTGTCCCGAGTCAGGCAAAGTGAGCGATAGTTTTGCGAAGTGCGTCGAAATTTGATTCAGCGGCATCAACGCTTTCGTAGTTGGCGACAAATTGCATAAGTTGCGGCTGGATCATCTCGGCATTCGGGCACGGCGCGAAGCTGTAATTTTCATACAGGGGAGGGCAGTGATTTTTCCAGACACCGGATTCGAATACGGTTTCATGATACAGCAACCGCCATGCGGCATAAATCCCATCGCCTCCAAAATCCATGAATCTGCGCCTGAAATCATACCATGAGATATCGTCGCGAACGAACCTTACGGTGTAGGTCCAATAGGAGGAGTTGCATTCGGGGGGCACGACCTGGGCGACTAAATAGTCGCATCCGTCGATAATTTCAGCATATCCTTTCGCGATCTGGCGGCGCATGTCGACGAAGTATTCCAAGCGTTCGGTCTGGGCCAGCCCGACAGCCGCAGAAAATTCAGACATCCGGTAATTGAGGCCGAGTTCGTCATGGCGGCTGTAATTTGGGTCCTGGAACAGATCTTTGTTGATCCGAATACGCCCATCGTTGCTGCTCAGTGCTTTATAGCCCAGGCTGCCGAACTTCCGGATAGACTGGGCCAGTTTTTGGTCTGTCGTGACAATCATGCCACCGTCGCCGGTTGTTATATGTTTTGTTGCGTCCAGGCTGTAACTCGTGATTGGAAACAGAGAGGCGATCTGCTGGCCCTTATATTCGGCGAGAAAAGCCTGCGCCGCATCGTTAATCACGGTGATTCCGTGTTCGTCGGCAATCTTTGCGATGGCATCGTAATCACAGGGCAATCCATAGAGGGGAACCGGGACGATGGCCTTGGTTTTCGGTGTGATTTTTCTGGCAATATCGAGCGGGTCAATATTGAAGGTGCCGGGATCAACATCGGCGAAGATGGGAATGGCATTTTGTGCAATGACGACGGCGAGGTTCGCATAAACCGTGAGCGCAGGGATGATTACCTCGTCCCCATACCCGACCCCGATAGCATGCAGCGCCGCATGCAGCGTCGATGTCCCTGAATTGAAGGTGACACCGTAGTCAGCTCCAACTTTTTCGGCAAATTCGCGCTCAAAACGATTGTTTAAATCACCAGAAGTGGCTGATCCTTCCCCGGATTCGAAAACATCTTCAATGTATCGAAGTTCGTTGCCGCCAAATCGCCATGTATTCTTCATGAGTATTCTCCGTTGCGCCCGAATTGGTCATACATCCCGGCACCTGGCGTTATTCTACGCGGTGCGGGTCGTACCTTCATACTGAGGCTTGTTTCCTAGATTTGAGTATCACCATTCTACAAGAAATTCGTCAAACTTAATTGTCGAATTCTGGCAAAGGTCTGGAACGAGGCTTCCAATACCCGTTGGTCATCAAGAAGCCGTGTGATCGTATCGAGAGGATCGGCATTCTCAATGTCGGAAACATTGGAATCATAAAAACCAATCAGGCTTTTGTTGAGCTCGTTCGTGTTTTTAATCAATACTCGATTAAATCCAAGAGTAATCTGAACTTCCTGAAGGTTGCTTGACAGTTCAGTGCCCAGTCCTGCTGGAGGTGTCGTCGCGACGGTTCGTTCCTGGGAACTGTCGAGCAGGTATAAAGCCTGATCGACGCGCCCGGTGTTCTGTTCCAAACCACCGGCAGTCCCAAATTTACCTTGCAGAATAATGCCAATCGCGCGAAGGGTTTTTTCAAACGCCGGGTCGACGGCGGTAAGATTGCTGACGAAATTCCGTTCGGAATCCACCCGATGGGTTTGGGTTAACGTATCACCGCTATAGTAGGAAGAGGCGGCGAGAGTGCCCGCAACCGCAAACGCATCGATCTTCACGCCATCCGTATCCGTCTTGGTCACGCCGGTAATATCTTCGGCGACGGTAACCGTGGAACCATCCGTTGATTTGGCGGTAATGGTATAGTTGGCATTATCGTAACCTGGTCCGGCGCCACTCATTGAGAAGGTCTGACCAACGGTTAAATCATTAAACGCATTGGTCAGGGCCGCGCCGGCACCATCAAGAATCTGTATTGTATCGGTGCCGGCAGCCCCCACGTTTGTAAAGGTAACACCGGTTCCCGACGCATAGGAAAGCGGGACGTCACCGGTGCCAGTGAACAGCGCGCCGGTTGTGTCGGTTTCCGCGGTTACGGCTTCGGCTACGGTTACGGATGAGCCGTTGGCGGCGATCGCAGTAATGGTGAACGGTCCCGGATTTGATGCCGTATTGGCAATTGAAAAAGTATTCCCGATCGTAAGGCCGGTGAAAATATTGGGGACTGCCGTTGTCGTTCCGGATTCCCTGACTTCGATTACTTTTGTCGCGCTGTTGAATTCAACGTCGGTGTTCGAAATCATGCTGAAGAAGGTGTTGCCGCCGGAATTAACCTGGATATGAGCACCTGTAGTATTGGTCGTTGTCCCGACCGTAATATCTTCCGCGACCGTAACCGTCGATTTGTCTGCGGATATGGCGGTTACGGTGTAATTGGCGTTATCGTAACCGGCGCCGACTCCGCTAAGTGAAAGCTTCTGCCCAACTGTAACATTGGCAAATGCATTGGTTAACGCGGCTCCTGCGCCATCACGAACCTGTATGGTGTCGGTGCCGGCGCCGCCCACATTGGTAACTGTCACCTGCGTGCCTGATGTATACGACAGCGTCGCTCCGCCCACACCCGTAAATGTTGCGCCATCCGTGTCGGTTTGGTTGGTGACGGTTTCTGCGACCGTAGCGGAGGAGCCATCGGCGGATACCGATACGATGGTGAATGTTGTATCATTCGCGGTTCCCGTTCCCGCGACGGTAAACTGATTTCCGGCGACCAGGCCGGTGAACACATCGGCGACTCCGGTTGCTGTTCCCGACTGGCGGACCTGGATGGTTTTGTTCGCCGCCGTGAATTCAATGTCTGTGTTGGTATACATATCCAATGATACAGTGCCGCCGGAATTCGCCCGTTTCAGGCCTTCGTCCGTGAGTTTGGCTGATTCAATGACAACCGTTTGATCATTGGTTTTGCTGGCGATGGTATAGGTTCCGTCATTCTGCGCTGTTCCGGAAACGGTGAAATATTGACCAACCTTCAGGGCGGACAAGCCGGTCGCGGACGCCGATACCATGGTGTCATTGTCGCGTGTAAACGACAGGTTCGTGAAGTCGATATTGGAAAGTGTTTTGGTCTTGGAACTATCAACCGGATCAGCGTAAGTGATCGTGGCCGCGGTTACCGCTGATTCGTCGGTAAACATTTTGGTTTTTACATTAATTGTCCGACCATCGGAGGACACACTGTCCACCACGTAACTTCCGTTGTTATTGGTGGTGTTGGAAACGGTGTAATAGGACCCGGCCGCAACATGTGAAAACATCGCCGAAGAGGCGGTGATCGAACTTTTCCCTGACGTGGTCGGGTCATTATCTCCATCCTGGCGAAACTGAAGGAAGTTGGCCGGGGTGATGTGCTTCTTGTTCAAGTTGTTGGTGTCTTGCGCTAGTGAAAACGTATCCAGGTGGGCATCGCGGGTCACCGGGTAAGTGGTCCGGCTGCCGTCGTATTTTGTCTGAAATGCATCGACTGACGTTAGGCCAAAGGCGACGGGCTGGGTTGTTTTTTTAGCACCAGAATAAAGATAGCGACCACCTACATCGGTGTTCAAGAAATCCTGAATGGTCAGCAGTGTGCGGAATGCATTGTCTTGAATGTCCTTGACCTTGACTGCGTCCTTGGTTTCGAAGGTTGAAAAAGTCGCCAGGCTTCCGCGAAAATCTGAAACGGCTTTCTGAACATTTTCGACGACGGTTGTTGAAACCTTCAGGCCAACATCTTCCTGTTCGTTGTTTTTGACGAAACGCTGAAGCAGGTCGCGGCTGTGTTCGATATTGACCAACCGTCGCGAATCAACATGGATACCTTGATAGTCTTGAGATTTCTTTTCAGTGGACACCGCGACCTGCCCGTCCAGGACACGCGATTGTGTGCGAAGTGTCTGACTTAGTAGCAGTGTGTTTGCTGCAAGAGTTGAAATGCGACTCATGATGTCATTTCCTAGCTAACTGCGCGTTCAAGGGCGTCCATCATTTTCTGAATAACTGATATCACCCGTGCCGCGGCCGAAAACGATTGTTCAAATACTATCAGATCAGCCATCTCTTCGTCGAGGTTTACGCCACGTAGAGAATCAGATTTGAATTGCAGGGAGTCAGACAATGATTTTTGGGATTCAATATTGCGGGCATTGGTCGATGCCAGCAAGGCATTGTTCCCCAATATCTCCCCAGCGTATTGGGAGAATGTATTTGATAGATCGGGTAACCCACCGGCTTTGTCGAAAGTATTTGCAGATGTAAATTTGCTGACCAATTGTTGGGCGATCGTATCGTCCCCAACGCTCATAAGGTATTCGCCCGACACGCCGATGCTCGAGTCAAATTGTGGCATGCCCGCGCTGAGTCGCGCTGGCGCGCTGACTATATCCGAACGGACAGCAAGTGTAGACGAAACCCGGACATCAGCACTATGCAGCCCCAGATCTGTCAGCAATGTGTTGCCTGCGGCTTGTGTGATAACCAGATTTGAACCCTTGTCGTGGGAAATTCTAAGTCTGAATCCGGTGCCGTCAGGAACGACCGTAGCTGTGACATCCGTAACGTTGTTGGTGATGGCCGTGGCGAGGTCAGTTAACGATGTTCCGGCCGCAACTGTTAACGATGCGCCACCCAGCGGAGCGGCCGTCCCCAAAGTCGTACTGTCATGGAAGGTCAGGGTTGCCGCAGTTACCGAGTAGCCGGATGCCAGAACATTTGTTTCATGTATATTATCCGCAAGGCCATCGACAAACAAATCGTTGAGCCCGAAAAAGTTGGCGAAGCCGTTTACGGTTTCGTCGATATTGCCGTCGCCATTGGAATCAAAACCGATTGCGGCGTCTCCGGCGGTGCTTCCGTTTGCTGTCGCGACTTCGTCCCGGAATGCGAGGTTGTGACTTGTTGAATTCAGGTTGATTTCGAGCTTTCCAGACGAATTGATTGTTGCCGTTGACGTCGAAGAAACTTTCTCCTGTAGCCAGGCCTGAAGCGAATCGGCAACTTCTGTAACGGTCCACGTGCCGTGGGACGCCTTGTCCTTGCCATAGGCCGCGGAATCCATAATCGTGTTCAAAGTCGTTGCCGCCGACTGTTTCCCGGTTGAATCAAAGATGATGATTTTGACATCATCAACGCCGCCAGCGGCATCAAGCTTGATCGTTTGCGTTCCGGGGCTGACAATATTACGGGTGCCGGTCATGGTTTGCGCGCCTGGAAAATAAATTCCCCGGTTGTGGACGGCGTTGATGGAGTCACGCATTTCCGCCGCCAGTTCGTCAAACTGACTTTGCAGATTGGGAAGAACCTCATCACGAAGATCAATCAGCGCCTTAAGCGACCCCTGGCGAATTTCGTTGGTGATGTCGTTTGCGACTATGGCCGTGCCGACGTAAATTCCATTAATGTCGCCTTCCGCATGTGTGCTGGTTGATGAGAGCGAGGAAGCGGCGACGTGGGAAAGTGTGGGAGGTACCGTATCAACCAACGTGCGACCACCAGACGTGAAGACAACCGCGTCTCCGTCGCTTCTGAAAAAATACCGGATATCGACAAGTTTCGATAATTTGTCGATCTCAAGATCCCGTTGGTCCCGGAGGTCGGTGACGTCGCGCTTAACAGTGCTGTTGGAAATAATGTCGTCATTCAGCTGATCTATTTTTGTTGTGATCGTGTTGATTTGGGCGACGATGTCGGTGATTTTGGCGTCGCTTTGCAGCCTTTGTTCCTGGATAGCTTCGCTCAAGCTTTGGAATTTGTTGGTGACATCCTGTGCGCGGCGAACGAATTCCGATTGTTCAAGAATGTTTGACGGATTGGCGGCAAGAAGTTCTCCCGCTTCGCCAAAGCTTTCAATCAGGTGCCCCAACGACGTATTGTCTCCTGGTGCGCCGAATAATTCCTGTAACCGGGCGTATACGTCTTCTTTCCCCGTCAGGGTCGTAAGTTCACTGTTCTCGATGCGCAGGGTTTTGAGAAGCCCTTCATCGACCTGACGGGTGACACTCGAAATTTTCACACCCGCGGGCTTTCCGGCCACGGCGATGTTCTCGAAATTGATAACCTTTTTCGAGTAACCAGGCGTATTGACGTTCGAAATGTTATTGGAAACGGTATTTAGCGCCTGCTGGTTAACCAGTAGGCCACTTTGAGCCGTTCTTAGCGCCTGGGTGATGTCGCCCATAGCTGGTGTTCTCCCACGTTGAACAGGTCAGTTACAAAATTTGATCCAGCGAAAAAGCAGCGCGCTGTTTATCCGCGTTGGGGCTTCCTGAAGCTGCAGTGCCATTCGCGCCATAGGTGCCGGCACTCGGTGCGGCCTCATGCATCGCCTCGGCGATGAGCTCGACAACCCGCCGGTTGATGGTCATTGCAACCTTCAACAGTTTTCCGTTTTCTTCGATCAAGGTGCTTACCTGCGTGCCAAGATTTTGTAATCTTTCAAGCAAATCAGCATCCACTTCATCCAGGAGTTCAGGATTTTCCAAAATTGCCTGCATCCTGGATTCGTAGACCCGGCTCAGGGTTACTTTCTCATCCAGCACTTCGCGAAGGTCGGCATTGCGTTGATTGTTCAAGGCATCGTTTTCACGTTCGAGGACATCGACGAGACGGCCGGTAATCAGGATCAAATCTTCTATGCGATTGTTTGAGGCCATGATTATTGAATCTCCTGCATCTTGAGTATTTCCTTAAACACCTGGTCGGCAATTCCGATGCCTCCAGATTTGGCGATGGCTTTGCCATATTCGTCAACCTGCATGCTTCGCCACATGGATTCAGACTGCCCGCCGCCAAAAGGTTTTTCGGCACCGAGGTTCTGAAACAGGGGTTGCAACATCTGTCCAATAAACACGGCCTCGAAATCTTCCGCCACCTTGTGCGCCTGCTGAATGGTTTTGGCCTTGCCAATAGAGGCTGATGAGCGTCCGGCGGCGAGAGCGTTATTCGCCTGCAAGGCAAAGGTATTTTCCGATATGGCGCTCATTACATCACCTCGATTTTGGCTTGCAGCGCACCTGCGGTCTTTATCGCCTGAAGAATGGTAATCATATCACGAGGGCCGATGCCGAGCGCATTTAATCCATTGACCAGTTCCTGCAGGGTGACGCCTGGTTTCAGGACCGTAAGGCGTTTGTCACCACCGTCACTAACCTGAACGTCGGTGCGGTTAGTGGTTGTTGTTGTGCCGACCTCGGCAAATGGGCCGGGCTGGGATACCTGCTGGGCTTCCGTCACCCGGATGGTCAGGGCACCCTGGGCAATGGCGACGCTGCTAATGCGGACATCTTCGCCCATGACGATGAGCCCGGACTGTTCATCAATAACCACACGAGCCAACTGATCGGGTTCGATCCGCAGTTGTTCGATGTCGGTTAACAGATTAACCACATTGTGATTGTAACTGGCGGGTATGGAAATTTCGACCGTGGACGGGTCATCGGTCACGGCGGCAGGGGTTCCCAGGAATGCATTTATGGCCTGAGAGATACGCCGGGCCGTGGTGAAATCAGGATTGCGAAGCGTCAGTTTAACGGAATTCAGGTTTCCCAGCTTGAATTTGAGCTCACGCTCGACAATTCCGCCATTGGCGATACGGCCGCTGGTTGGAACCCCTTTGGTGACCGTTTCGGCGTTCCCGGATGCTGAAAATCCACCGACTGCCAACTGGCCTTGTGCGACGGCATAGACTTCGCCATCCGCGCCAAGGAGCGGAGTTACCAGCAAAGTTCCGCCCAGAAGGCTTTTGGAATCACCCAGGGCGCTCACGGTTACATCAATCCGGCCGCCCTGACGTGAAAATGCCGGAAGCGAAGCAGTCACCATGACGGCGGCGACGTTTTTTGAATCCAGGCCGCTGTCCGTGGGTTTTACACCGAGACGGTTGAGCATGGACTGCAGGCTCTGTTTGGTGAAATGTCCGGTTTTCAGCGTATCTCCGGTGTTGTTGAGGCCGACAACAAGGCCGTATCCAACCAGCATGTTCTCACGAACGCCTTCGAACTGGACGATGTCCTTGATCCGTGAAGAGGCCTGAACGGTTGCCGGAGCCGTTAACAAGATAAACGTCGCCACCAGAGCGATGGATACTGCGCGCCATCCCTTGTGTATGGAGGCCTGCGCCAAAAGCATTATTCCCGTCATATTCATCATGTTTTCCGTTCGCGTTATTCGCATCGGTTATTTCAACAGTATTTATGCGATTATCATGCCAATTTTCTTCGTTTCTAACGTAATGAAATTAAACGAATAATTTTATAAACGAGATGTAAATGTCCTTCTGCGGGAGGGCGATTTTGCTGGACGGGAAATATTTTCCGACCCGCAAAAACTAGGAGTAATAAATATAAACGGCGACCCCAGGATGTAGGGTCGCCGCTAAGGCCGTCCCGAACGGGTCAGGATCAGGCTTTCAGGTCACGGGCGACGGTTGTCATCTCGTCGACGGTTCTGAAGACCGTCGCGTTTGAATTGTAAGCGTTCTGTACCATGATCATGCGGCTGAATTCCGTCGCAAGATCAACGTTGGAAAGTTCGACGGAGTAGGGGGTGAAGCTGGCGATGCCTGTGGCATCGGCGGCGAAAAGGGTGGCGTCGCCCGATTCGCTGGTTTCGGCGAACACCATCCCGTTTTTCGTTTCCAGCCCGTTGGGGTTGGAGAAGTTGGCCAGTGGAATTTTATAGACCTTTCTTTGCGTGCCGTCGCTGAAGGTGCCGGTGACGTGACCCGCCGAATCGAATTGCACTCGGTTCATGCTCGCCGAGGCCAAACCATTTTGATCAAAGGAGAAAGGCAGAAAGTCGCTGGCGAATTGAGTGAGATCGGCAACATTCAGCGCGATGGTCGAAGTGCCGCCATCGGCGAAACTCATCGCCAGATTAACGGACGACGGAGATGAGCTTGTCAACACACCCAGGGGTGAAAACGAAATGGTGGTAATGGCCGACATCTGGCTCGACGTATTGGCGCTTGTCGCCACGACGTTGTCTGCCGTTGTCTGGACATTTGCTGTTGTTGTCGCCGTGGCGGCCGTATTGGCGGCGACGCCGGTGACCGGTGTCGAAACAGTTGAGGTAAATGCGCTTCCGCCGGTGTTGGCGGTTAACGTGATCTCTCCATTGGCGGCCCCCGGCGCGGCGGCAACAATAGCGCTTACGGTCGCATTTGCATTGATCGCCGTAACCAGGCCGGTTCGCACGGCGGCGAGGTTCGGCTCGGTCCCGATTACCGTATAGGAAACGACATTCCCATCCACCGTGACCGAATACTTGTCGCCTGCTTCGACGGCGCCGGAGATAGTGACCGTATCAACCTGTGCGGTCGATGCGCCGTTGGCCGCCGTGGCGCTCGATGTGAATGTCGTGGCGGTGCTGGTTGATGTCAGGGTGATTTCGCCGGGCGTATTGCCCGCCGAAGCCGTTACGTTGGGAGATATTGTCCCATTTGCATTGATCTGGTTAATAAGTGCCGTGCGAACGTCGCTGATGGAAGCTTCTGTTCCCAATACTGTGTAGCTTTCGGTCGTGCCATTTATCGTAACGTTGTACTGATCGCCCGCTTCCAGCTTGCCTGACAGTACGATTGTATCCGCCTGTGGACTGGAGGCGCGGCTGGTAGTCGCGGAAACATCCCATTGATTTACGCCGCTTTTGGTCATGTTGATCCGTGCCGTCTGTTTGACCCCGTTTGAATCAACAACTTCGGCGGTGTAGGTTTCCAGGTTGGAATTGTTGGTCCCCTGATCCGCAGAAAGAACCGCTGACGCATGGTCAGTAACGATCTCGTTGGAAGCGGGAAGATTTAGCTGTAGCCTGGCGGTTGTCGAGGGCGTAAAGGTGTTGGTAAAGGCGTTTGCATCAATACGCAGTGGCGCAACGGCACCGGAATTTGAAAATGTTCCATCGGATTGAGGAGACCACCCAAGGACATAATAGCCGTTCTTGTCGACAAGATAACCGTCTTTGGCGGTAACCGGATTGATTTGCACGCCGTTACTGTCAACGGAGACCGGCGTTACCGAAGTAAACCCTGCACCGGGAACGGTAATGTCGTTTTCGACAGACAGCCGGAAACTGCCGTCACGTGTGTACAAAATATTGCTGGCGCTTGTGTCCGTCAGGGATTTGCTGACCTGGAAAAAACCATGGCCGACAATTGCCAGATCCAGATCGCGTGCCGAACTCTGTATGACGCCCTGGCTGTCGATGATTTGATAATCCTTGGGGATGACCCCGCCTATATCGGAGGTGTGTTTGCCGACCGTTTCACTGAGGACCGTTCCAAACTGGGTATCCGTGCGCTTGTAACCGCCAGTGTTTACGTTTGCGACGTTTCTGCCGATCGTATCCAGCGCATGCGCCTGACTTCGCATGCCAAGCGTGCTTGATTGAAATAATGCGTATCCCACCATAATCGAAACTCCAGAGTGTGAATGGCCCGAAGACGGACCTGTGGTTTATGGCAGGCGATACCAAGCAAGATAGATGCCAAAGCAAGAATGTTGTAGTCCATTGAATTTAAAGAATAAAAAATTAAATGGACTATTATTTTGAGGAGCCGCCACCCCGCCAGAGGTAGAGGTGAGAAAAAATTGCCGGGCAGAAGAGGTCACTGGAAAAGCGATCAGCCGTCGCCGAACGGTGTTTTGTTCGGGACCCATTCGCGGTTATACTTCCGCCGCAGCCCACTTTGCCGTAATGTCAGGGCGGATGAGCGGATATCCCAGTATATGGCATATGAAGGTAAACGATGAAAATTTCCAAGGTCGGCGGTCCCAAAGAAACCTCGGCAAGCCGCAAGAAGGAAAAACCTTCCGCCACTGGCAGCGGGTTCGCAGATCGTTTGCGAGAAACCCAGGGCGCGGACGAGACGGCATCTGCGGTCGAAAGCGGCGGGGTTGGTGCCGTCGGCTCTGTGTTTGCCTTGCAGGAAGTGCCCGATGCAACAGATGGGCGTTCACGCGCCGTCCTGAAGGATTATGGCAACGATGTACTGGATCGGCTTGATGAGCTCAGAATCGGTATTCTCAATGGTGTTTTTTCCAAGGAACGGCTGACTGATCTGGCTCAGAACATGAGAAAAAAACGTCTCGAGAGCGATGATCCGCAATTGAACGGATTAATCAAGGAAATTGAGTTGCGGGCGGAAGTGGAAATTGCCAAGTTGACCCGAAAATCTTCTTAACTGGTTACCTGTGAAATTGTTTAGTCCGACAAAAGCCATTGATATCGTTGATTAATTTCTCTCGATAAATGGGGCTTGCGGTAGGCGTTGACGCCTTTTATATTCCGCCAAAATTGACCTTTGAGTTCTCGCAGCCTGGAATAGGGTTAAGTATGACTGTTATATTGCCTCCCGATTACAAGCCCTCTGAAAAAGAAGACTTTATGAGTGAGATTATGGTGGAACATTTCCGCCAGAAACTCTTGGCGTGGAAAGCAGATCTTTTGACGGCTTCCAACGATACTCTTCAGCAATTGCAGGAGGGGGGAACCGTTGAAGCCGATATCGCCGACCGTGCTTCCATTGAGACGGATCGTTCACTCGAACTCAGAACCCGTGATCGTGCGCGTAAGCTGATCAACAAGATTGATGATGCGTTGTTAAGAATTGAAAGCGGATCTTACGGTTATTGCGAAGAAACCGCCGAACCCATCAGCATCCGCCGCCTCGAAGCACGTCCGATCGCAACGCTTAGCCTGGAAGCACAGGAACGTCATGAACGGATGGAAAAAACCCATCGGGACGACTGAGCAGACTGGTTCGGGACCGTCCTGGAACGTAAAAAAATAGGCCGGTGCAGATGCACCGGCCTTTGAGTTTTCCAGATCCGGTTTTCGCCGACCTAGAACGGGAATAGAATATCCCACATCTCCATACCCCAGCGAGGCTTCTGCAGCCCACTGAGCGTGCCTCTTCCGCCGTAGGCGACGCGCATTTCGGCGATATCGTCATCGGTGATTGTGTTGTCGGAATTGATGTCACTGGGCCGGATTACACCAGTCACCATAAGTTCACGAAGTTCTGCATTCACGCGAACTTCCTGACGGCCCATGATGACCAGGGACCCATTGGGCAAAATTTGTGTAACGATCGCGGCAAAGGTCAGGCTGAGCGTTTCCGAGCGCTCAATCTTGCCGTCGCCCTGGGTTGAGTGGGTTGTGTCGAAGTTGGCGACCTGCCCATCAAACACGCCGCCAGATGTGCCGACGCCTTGCGGCAGGACCTTCGATAATTCATTTTCCACGCCCAGAAGATCGTTCACATTCACATCTTCACTGTCTTTGCGATCACGTTCTGTCTTGTTGGAAAACTTGGCGCTATCCGCAAGAGTCATGATGACAGTCACCAGATCGCCGACTTCCTTGGCGCGGTGGTCCTTGAAAAAGGCGCGTGCGCCCGCCCGCCATAACGAGTTAGGATTGTCTTCGGCAATCCTGGGTGCGGGCATCGGTAGATTTACCGGTTTGTAGTCGGAGCGGGCCTGCGGGTTCTGAATTTGCGTAATTTGGGGCTGTTCGCCAACTTCGGATAGTCTGGTCAGCAAGTTGCAGCCACTCAGAACCACGGATGCGGTGGCAATCACGCCGACCTGCCATGCCACCTTTTTGAAGGGGCGGTGACGGGGGGTGTTTTTCATCTTAATCTCCATTGTCACGTGGTCTGCGCGGAAAATCATTGCTGATTCATCGCAAGGTTAATCGCAAGACGGACGGCGACCCGCCCCGTCCCGATCACTTCAGCTTCGACAACCATTTTGCTTTGTGTGTTGGCAACCTGAATAATATCGCCTTCGCTGCCGTCGGATTTTGCCTTCCCTTGGGCGGTAAGCGTCATCTTCGGGGCGATCAAGGTAATGGTGACCAGGCTCCCTTTTTTTACCAGAACCGGTCGGCGGACCATGCTTTTCCGCACGGCTTGCCCCGAGCGTAATCCCCGGCGCGGCGCTTTCCCGATAAGATCGAGGTCACTGACAATGACGTCGTTCTGCAGGCGCCGTGACCGGACTTTGATCCATTTGATGTCCGCCTTACGAATGATTTCACCACCAAGGATACGGCGAGTGGGTACCGGAATTTCACTGGTGCTGTAAATCCGTCCCGTAACCCTGATACGCTTGGCGCCGGGGTCCCCGGCGGGAGCGTGAATAATCGCCGAAAATCGATTGGTCCGCGGGTCCAAAATGCTGTCTTCAACGCCGACGTCGGCGACATCCTGACTGCCAACATGCAAACGCAGCATCCGGTTGGAGAATTCGACGTCCATCCCCGGTTCTGCTCCCTGATCAATCAGCGCCGTCAGGACTTCCTCAGCGATCTGCTCACGGCTGATTACGGTGCTTGCGCGCTCAACCACAATCCGATCGTGACGGCTCAGCGGACGCCATTTCAATCGGTGCATGCGGGCAACTCGACTTAACCAACGGGCATCAAATACGGCCCGCTTCCCAGGGGACGGTGTATACGCGACAGCGATCCCCGCCTTATCTCCCACGTTCGTGAACAGATCACCCAAATAAACGATCTTGCCGTCCAGACGAACCGATTCCTGTAGCGTGATCGGGGCCTGGGTGCCGAAATCGGGAGCGTCGGTTTCCTGACCGGCTTTCAGGTTGGCGGGCAGGGATAGAGCCAGAGCCAGAGCCATAATTCCGATGGTGAGAATATTGCGTAGCATGTCAGATCTCCTAGCGGAGTTGCGTCAAGGTGCCGAGCATTTCATCGGAAGTTTGGATGACCTTTGAGTTCATTTCGTAGGCGCGCTGCGCAGAAATCAGATTGGAGACTTCTTCGACGGCGTTAACGTTTGATGTTTCCAGGAACCCCTGAAGGATTGATCCAAAACCGGTGCTTGACGGATTGGCGGATGTTGCCGTCCCCGATGCCGGAGTTTCCAGATACAGGTTGCCGCCTATGGATTCGAGGCCAGCTTCATTCGGAAAAGTTGAAACCTGGATCTGCCCCACGGTTGATAACGCGGCGGTCCCTTCAAGTTTAACCTGAACTTGTCCGGAATCGTTGATGGTGACATCAATGGCGTTGTTTGGAACCGTAATGCCCGGTTGTACCGTGTAACCGTCATGGGTCACGATTTGGCCGCTTGCATTGAGCTGGAAGGTGCCGTCTCTGGTGTAGGCGGTATCACCTGCGGGACGGGTGATCTGAAAAAATCCCTTGCCCTGTACTGCGAGATCAAACGTGTTATCTGTCGCTGTCAGGTTGCCTTGTTCATGAATTCGATAGACAGCGGCGAGTTTCACGCCCAGTCCAACCTGTACGCCGGAAGGAACAATGGTGCCGGCGTCGGAAGATGTGGTGCCGACGCGGCGAAGATCTTGGTAGATCAGATCATGAAATTCCGTTCTGCGGCGCATGAATGCCGTTGTGTTCATGTTGGCGAGGTTGTTCGATACAACCTCGACATTACGTTGCTGGGCAAGCATTCCTGTTGCCGCGATGTCCAGTGATCTCATTTTCCCGTCCTTTCTGTGTTTGAGCGCCAATTGTTTGTTTTTGTGCGCCCATTTCGTTAAGCGGTGACCTGCGCCAGGTCTCGAATCATTTTGCGCATGCGTTCATCTTCGCGTTCAAGAAATCCCTTGACGCCGTCATAGGTGCGATGAACATCGATCATGTGCGCCATCTCAACGATGGGCAAAACGTTTGATCCTTCCAGCATCCCTTGTTGAATATTTGCATTTGCGACCACTTGCGGTGTGGCTTCTGTCGCGAACAGGCTGTCGGCGCCAGGTCTTAGCTGTTGCGGCTTATCAAATTTGACGATCGCAAGTTTTCCAAGGTCGCCATTTTGAGTCGAAATGGTGCCGTCCCTTGAAATCGCGATTTTCGTATCGCCAGGGGCAAAAAATACCGGGTTGCCGCCATCGGCCAGAACCGGGTGACCTGATCGGGTAACCAGTTGTCCAGCCTGATCCAGTTCAAAATGACCGTTTCGAGTATATTGGTTGCCCTGATCGGTCTGAATGGTAAAGAACCCTTCTCCGCTGATCGCCAGATCAAGAGGGTTTCCTGTCTGCTCCAGAGGACCCTCGCTGAAGTCGCGCATGGTCGCGATGTCACGAACATAGGCTTGTTTTTCAGCAATTGGCCGGTATCCGCCCTTGGAACGAACCAGATGTTCGACGAACATCATTTTTTCGCCCTTGAACCCCGCTGTGTTCATATTCGCCAGATTGTTGGCGACGACATTCAGCTGCCGACCCAGTCCGCCTTGTCTGGAGAGTGCGATGTAAGTAGTAGATTCCATGGTTCCACAGTCCTGAAAATTTAAGTCTAGCAAGTCCCACCCATCCCTATGCATGGGTCGTGCCAATTTGTATTATTAAGTTAAAACAACATGTTGTGCGTGTCTTCGGGTAACAGTTCGAGAAAGGTGGGAGGGGAAAAACGTGTTATGACCCGGCAGATTTTTCTTTATCTCCCCTATGCTAATTCAAAGTTTTACCCATCGCGGCGGTTGCCCCGGTTTCGCCGGATTTGGTAGTCTGTGATTCGCAGCTTCAGTAAATCTTGAAAAGATCGGCTTTGCTGTTTGGTGGCTTTAGCGTTTTCAATGAGTTATTAACCAAGGCATTATATGTTTCACGGGACGGAGCCGGATTTCTGGCCCCCGAATTACGCGACCCCTGGTATAAGGTCTAAAAGCAAAGCATGGCCGACGAAGAAGAGCAGGAAGAAATAGGAAGTGATGGTGAAACCGGCGAGGATGAGGAATCGTCCGGGAAAGGCGGCAAGAAAAAGCTGTTCATCATCATTGGCCTAATTTTACTTCTCGTTGTTGGCGGGGTTGCCGGAGCCTATTTTACTGGGCTTATGGACCCGTTGATCGCCATGATTACGGGGGGAAAGCCCGCTGCGGATGAACATGGACAGGCGGCGGACCAGACGGAGGGTGTTGGCATATTTTATGATTTGGAGGAAATGCTGGTGAACCTGAATACCGGTGGCCGGAAATCAAGTTTTCTCAAGATCAGGGTGAGTCTGGAGTTGGCGAAGGCCGAAGACATCCCGCGAATTGAAAGCGTGATGCCAAGGATCGTTGATAATTTTCAGACCTATCTGCGCGAGCTGCGGATTGACGATCTCAAGGGGTCTGCCGGCATGTATCGACTTCGTGAAGAATTGTTGCGCCGCGTGAACGCGGCGAGCGCCCCGGCGAAAATCAAGGACGTGTTGTTTAAAGAAATGCTGGTTCAGTAATGACGATGCGACAGAGGATTGCAGGTTTATGATGATTCCCGGCGAAGAAGACGAAGATCAGGATGCCCTGGCCGCTGAATGGGAAGCTTCTCTGGGCGGTGATGGGGACGATGACGAGGATCAGGACGATCTAGCCGCCGAATGGGAAGCCATGATGGGCGATGACGACGCCCCCACTGATGGTGATGCACCTGCACGTGAATCCACCCGGGTTCTGAATCAGGATGAAATTGACAGTCTGCTCGGTTTCGATGACGAACACGAGGACGATAACCAGAAATCGGGGATTCAGGCGATCCTTTCGAGCGCGCTCGTTTCATACGAACGCCTGCCTATGCTGGAAGTCGTGTTTGACCGCCTCGTACGCCTGATGTCGACCTCGCTTCGCAATTTTACATCGGACAACGTTGAGGTGTCGCTGGATAACATTGCTTCCATCCGCTTCGGCGATTATCTGAATTCTATTCCGCTGCCGGCCATGCTGAGTGTGTTCAAGGCGGAAGAGTGGGATAACTATGGCCTGATTACGGTCGATTCATCGTTAATCTATTCAATTGTTGACGTGTTGCTTGGCGGACGCCGGGGAACAGCGGCCATGCGCATTGAGGGGCGGCCCTATACGACGATCGAACGCAGCCTTGTCGAGCGTATGATTCATGTCATGCTGGCGGACCTCAGTGCCGCTTTTGAGCCCCTGAGCCCGGTTACATTCCGCTTTGACAGGCTCGAAACCAACCCGCGGTTCGCCACAATTTCACGACCTTCCAATGCGGCAATCGTGACCCGATTGCGTATTGATATGGAAGACCGTGGTGGACGGCTGGAGTTGCTGTTGCCTTATGCGACTTTGGAACCGGTGCGCGAACTATTGCTGCAAATGTTCATGGGGGAAAAATTCGGAAGGGATTCCATTTGGGAAACCCATCTTGCGGAAGAATTATGGTTGACCGAAGTTGATCTGGAGGCGGTTGTTGACACGCTGACGATGCGCCTGAGCGATGTTTTTGACTTGCAGGTCGGTTCGCGGATCATGCTCAATGCGACTCCTGATTCCGTTATTCGCTTGAATTGCGGTGAAATACCATTGTATTCAGGACGAATGGGTCGCAAAGGTGATAACATTGCGGTGAAGATTGAAGGCCGTGTGCAGAAAATGCCGAAAATTTGAGATGAGTCTATATTTTTCGCCATGTTCTGATGGAGGCAGGTGATCGAAATGCCACTTGCGTTGATTCTTGATATTTTGGTTGCAATTTTATTGGTGATTACCATTGGGTATGCGTGGGTTCTGAACAAGCGTCTTGGCCTTCTGCGCCAGGACAAGGGCGAATTGGAAAAAATGGCCGTCAACTTCCATACCGCAACCGACAGGGCGGAAGACAGTATTGCCCGACTAAAAATCAATGTCGAAACCCTGCAGGACTGTATGGATAAGGCGGAATCGCTTCGTGACGATCTGGTCTTCCTGTCTGAGCGCGGAGGGACTACCGCAGACCGCCTGGAAGTCGCGGTGCGGGCTGCCAGGGATGAGGCTGGTGTCAGTCCAGCACCCCAGACGGTGAAGGCCGCAACCCAGCCAATACCGGATGGGGTCAGGCCGCAGACACAGACGAATATCAGGACCGAACGTTCCGGATTGGTGGCAAATCCACTGGATCGCTCGGCCCCGGAAGATGACAAAAGCATATCAGAAGCGGAAAGAGAGCTTTTAAAAGCCCTTCGTTCCGCCGAATGACTGATCAGAAAAAAGAAGATAGTGGAGATTTGAGATCATGAAAATTTTTTCAAAAATCCGGTTTTTGCCCCTCACGATCTTCTTCGCCGTAATGATGTTGACGGTTAAGATAGACAGTATTCGCGAGGGTATCGGCGAACTGAATTCTCCGGCAATTGAAGTCGCCAGCGCGGAAGCGCAAACAAATGCCCAGGCTCCCCAGCCGCCAGCGCCAGGAGTCCTCGCCGCAGATAGCGCGGGCCAGAACGCGGCGGCCAGCGAAAGTCAGACGGAAGAGGAAGACGCGACGGCGCTTCTGGTTACTGCCGATCCGACATTGCTGACCCCGAAAGAAATCGAGCTGCTCCAGCAACTGTCCGCACGGCGCAAGGTGTTGGAAACCAGGGAACGGGAGATGGAGATGCGTACCGGTCTCCTGTCTGCGGCAGAAGTGCGAATTGATAAAAAAATTGCGGAATTACAGACGCTTCGCGAGACGATTGACGGCCTGATTAAGAAATTTGACGCCCAACAGGACGCCAAGGTGCAGAGTTTGGTGAAAATTTACGAGAACATGAAGCCGAAGGACGCAGCCCGGATTTTTGAAAATCTGGAGTTGACGACGCTGCTTGAAGTGGCCGAACGCATGAAGGAACGTAAGCTTGCTCCGATCATGGCTAAAATGAACCCGGAAAAGGCCCGGGAAATGACGGTGGAATTGCGCCAGCTGCGTCAATTACCGGCGACGGCGGGCCAGACAGGCGGATAGTGAAATATTTCGACACGGGATAATCCTTGTTGAGTAGGGTTGTGACGTTGTAAAAGTGAAGAATCGTGGAATTCCAATGTGCTAACTTTGATGTTACAAAGTATGTGGATTTGGATATGAGAATTTGGTAGGACGCCTTCCTGTATACAGTAGCATGTTGCGTTGATAGGAATTGTCCGGGAAATTTTGAGAAATGGAGTGCTAGATGGCTGTCGATAAAAACATGACTGTCCTGATTGTGGATGATTACAAAACGATGCTCAGGATTTTGCGCAACCTTCTTCGGCAACTTGACTTTCATAATATTGAAGAAGCGACAGATGGGTCGATGGCGCTACAAAAGCTCCGTCAACAGAAATTTGGACTGGTCATTTCCGATTGGAATATGGAACCAATGACGGGCATTCAGCTGTTGCGCGAAGTTCGAAGCGATGACAGCCTGAAACATCTGCCGTTCATCATGATTACCGCGGAAAGTAAGTCTGAAAACGTGATCGCCGCGAAGGAAGCCGGAGTTTCAAACTATATTGTCAAGCCGTTTAATGCGGAAACGCTGAAAACGAAGATGTCCAGCGTCCTTGGCGAATTTTAGGGTGCTCCTGACGGAGGGGCTTTGACAACTGATTGACCGGGAGAACGGAATGCTTGCGGGCGACGTTGATCCAGAGATTGAAAACAGGCTAAAGGACCTGCGCAAGCGCCATGGCGATACCGTAGCCGTGGCCGAGATCGCAGGTGTCGTCGATACCATCATGTCGACAATGAAGGGCGATCTGACAGCGAATGATCTCGAGATTTATAACGAACTCGAGGCGCTGGGGCGCTACATACATGAAGCCAAGGATGACATTGCAGCGCTTCGTCCAGATGAAGTGAAGGATGAATATCTTCCAACCGCATCGGACGAGCTGGATGCGATCGTTCAAGCCACGGAAGTTGCAACGAATTCGATTATGGATGCGACGGAAGTGATTGAATCCGTGATGGGGGATGTTAGCAGCGAAGTCTCGGACAAGCTCATGGAGGCAACCTCTAATATATACGAAGCTTGCGGGTTTCAGGACATCACTGGGCAACGTATTACCAAAGTCGTGAAGGCACTTAAAGATATCGAGGAAAAAATCGACGGGCTGGTGACGGCTTTCGGAAGCGAAATTGATAAAGTGAAAGAAGCCCAGTCGGAGCAGGCCGCGGGCGAAGCGGATAAAGCGTTAACGGACGAGGACCTGCTTCATGGACCCCAGATAGAGGCCGAAGCGAACACGCAGGATGAAATCGACGCCCTGCTCGCCAGTTTTGACTGATGCGTTAGGTCGGTATGCATGACAACACTCTAATCGTTCCGTCATCGGCCAATGAAAATCGGCAGGCCTCCAATGTGTCACTTTTCCTGTCCTTATTTCTCCTGGTGCTTGCTTTCTTTATCCTTCTCGTCGCAATTTCCACTGTAGAAGATGTAAAATCCAGTGCGGTCATGGACAGCCTGACGTCGACGTTTGCCAAATCCCAGCTAAATGTCAGCGACCCGACCGAATACACGTCAAAAGACGGTGACATCCTGCCTGGCTATCAGTTTCAGGATCAGGTGACAAACCTGTTCTCGACGGTGTTGCAGGTGGCGAAAATCGAAATTGTCCGGCCCGGCCGGTTCATGCGGATTTCGATACCGGCAGAGTCGATGTTTGCGGACGGCGAGACCGAGCTTCGCCCAGTTGTCATACCACTTTTTGACCGTGTCGTCGCGGCGCTGAGCGGTCGGCCGCCAGGACTTCATTTTGATATGGAATTCGTTTTGGGTGTCAATTATACGCCGCAGGGAGAATTGCCGACCGGGCAGACGCTGGCGTTATCGCGGGCGCAGGGCGTCGCTCTGGAATTAGGTCATAGAGGCGTTCCTCCGGATTCCGTTGCGATTGGCTTGCGCGAAGGGAATATTGATACGGTTACGATCAATTTCTACGTTCGTGATGAGGAAGAGCAGCGCTTCAAATACCTGAATTCCAAAAGCAAGTCTGCCAGCCCGGAAACGGAGAACTGAGGTGGTTGCGCGTCGCACCCGTCGCCGGAAGCCAGGGGACTGGTTGACCCAGATGCCAACTTCCGGGGAAGGAACGAGCACGGCCTGGCTGTTGACGTTTACCGATCTCGTGTCGTTGATGTTGACCTTTTTTGTGCTGTTGTTTTCGATGTCGAACGTGAAGGTCGATCAGTGGGAAAACGTAATCGACTCGCTTTCAAAAACGCTTCAACCTACACCTCTAAAAACCATCCCAGCCGTCAGCGCGTCCTTTAACATCGGCACCCTTTTCCGAAAAAAAGCGATCAATCTGGATTATCTGGCGGGAGTTCTGCGTGACAGTCTGAAACCGCTGGAACAGCTGGATGACGCCAGAGTAATCCGTCTTGAGGATCGGCTGGTCATTACTCTTCCCGGCGACCTGTTATTTGAACCGGGGCATAGCGAAATGACCGCAGGGGCCGCCCAGGCCATGTTCATCCTGGGTGGTGTTTTTCACAATATGGACAACGAAATCAGTGTTAACGGGCACACGGACCCGGCCCCGCCTGTCGGCGAAGGGTACGCCAGCAATTGGGGGCTATCGACGGCTCGAGCCGCAACCGTGGCAAATTCGCTCCGCAGCGCCGGGTACCGTGAAAAAATTATTGCGTATGGGTACGCCGACAGCCGTTATGAGTTGCTGCCCAAGCTTGAGGATGCCAAACGCCGTGCGCTTGGCCGGCGGGTCGACATCATTGTCCTGCCGACAGTGGGGACGGACTGATGCGTAATGTTTATGCATTGCTCGTTGCCTTGGTTTTGCTGGTGCCGGCAGGTGTCAGGGCGGAACCGGTCAGCGTGCGGGCCGCCAATCATGCTGAATTTGGACGCATCGTTTTTATGTGGGGGGCCCCGGTCGGGTACCAGTTGCTGGTTACGGAAGATGGTGTGAGCGTTCGTTTTGATCGCCCGATCGAAGCATCATATCAACGCGTACTGGGCGCGCTCAAGGGCTACATCAGCCAGGCCATTCCAGAAGCCGACGGCAAAGGTGTTCATTTTGTCCTGAAACGAAAATTTGATGCCTACAGCTATGATTCCGGAACATCGGTTATCGTGGAAATGGCCGAAATGCCAAATGCTACGCCTGCCCAATCATCAGCAAAAATAGAAAGCGCGGCAAAGACGGTTACCAATTTGGCGACGAAGACCGTCGCCCAGGCGGGACCGCCAGCAAAGGGGCTGCCCGTCGTTAATGTCAGAAGCGGATCGCATGCTGATTACACCCGCATTGTTTTTGACTGGGCGTCGAAGGTGGATTACGCGTTGAAACAGTCGGGGGGGGTGGTCACCTTACGGTTTGCGCGAGCCGCAAATTTGAACTTGAGCCGCCTGACCAATGATCCACCGCGCCTTTTAGGTGAAATTGTTTCCCGGGTTACGGGAGATGCGACCGATGTTGTCCTGTCTGTTCCCCCAACGTCAGTGGTCCGCCATTTCCTTTCTGAATCCAAGGTTGTGGTGGATATTCGTGAGCCCACGGGCACGGATGTTGCTGGGCCATTGCCGAAGGATGTGCTGGCGGGTGTGGCGCAAGCAAGCGGGGCCCCTTTAAACACCCAGGCCGCCCCCACGACAAAGCCCGCACCCGCCCCGGAACCGAAGCCTGAAAACGGCGGGAAAACACCCGAGGTTTCCGGTGCGAAAATTGCCGAAGTCGCTGGGACAGAAGCGCCAAAATCCGCTCCAGTCTCTCTCGCCCCCCCGAAAACCGAACAACAGAATGGCGCCGAATCGAAGGACAGCAATCCAGCGGGCGAGGCGGACGCTCCGGCGGCTGCACCGATGACCCCGGTCGCAGTGGTAGATGACGCAAGTCTGGAAGAAGCACAGATCACGGTCAGCAAAAACCAGAGTGAAGCGGGGGGCATGGACCTGCGATTCGACTGGAAAGAACCGGTGGCCGCTGCGGTATTTCGCAGGGTAGGAAAATTGTGGGTGGTCTTTGATGCCAAGCGCCGCGTCAACATTGAAAAGATTTTGGGTGTCAAAATCGACCCGAATGCAAAGGCGCAGGTTTCGGAGAATGGTACGCCACCACCACCACCACCGCCAAACCTGAGCAAGCAAGTTTTCAATGTTGTTCAGCTGGCGGCAACCGGCGGCACCGTTCTGCGGATGACAACGCGGAAGGGTGTTAACCCGGTTCTGCGCCGAGATGGATTCAACTGGATTTTAACATTTCGGGAGCAACCGCTTGAACCGAAAACTCCGCTGGAAATCAATGCTGAGCCAAATTCACCGGTAGGTGCACGGATTTTTGTTCCAACGCCGGAACCCGGCCGTCCCATTGGCGTGACTGACCCGGATGTTGGAGACAATATGGTGATCATACCCCTGATCCCGTTGAGCCACGGCGTCGCCCGGGAATATTCCTATCCGGAAGTTCTCTTCCCGCAAACGGGGCAGGGTGTTCTGGTGCTGGCCAATACGGACAACTTGCGGGTACGGCCCCTGCGTCGGGGCGTCGAGGTGACCAGTTCCGTTCCCTTAAGCATTTCCAGCGTTTCGGCGGAGGAGGCCGCTGGCTCCAAACTGGGTGCGATTGGTCCGGTGTCGCGATTGCTTGATCTGGAACGCTGGAATCTGCCGTCGCCTGGCGATTTTATGGTGGGCAAACAAAAACTTCAGCACGAGCTTGTTCGCGCAAAGGGGACCAAGGCAAAGCAGGCGGCGCGCTGGAATCTGGCAACTTTCTACTTTGCCAACGCCTTTGCCGCCGAAGCACTGGGGGTTTTGCAGCGTATGGTCGCCGAAGTGCCGGAATTTGAAAACACACCAGAGCTTAAACTGGTTCGCGGCGCGAGTAAGTATCTGCTGGCTCGTTACGCCGATGCAGCCGAGGATTTGGCCGACCCGGGTTTGGACGACAGCGATGAAGGGGCATTCTGGCGGGCGGCTGTAATCGCCAAATCCGGTCAGATGGTCGCGGCTGCACATGAATTGCGGCGGACGGGCAGCGTCACTCAACCCTATCCCAAACCGTTACGTTTCCCGTTGGCATTGCTGGTTGCCGAAGCGGCCGTTGAAATCGGCGATATCGAAAATGCTCAGAAGTTTCTTGATGCGTTAAATTCCGCAAATCCAACCAAAAATGAACGGGCCAAAATCGAGTATATTGAAGGCAAGCTGGCGGAAATTGGCGGCGACGAGGAAGGCGCGGTTAGCAAGTGGGAGGAGGCGCTTACGGCGGATGACCGGCTTGTACAGGTCAAGGCGGCTTACGCGCGAATGGACATTCTGATGCGAATGCAGCGTATGGAGCCCGCCGAGGCGATCGATATTCTGGAGCGTCTTCGTTATCTGTGGCGTGGTGACGAGTTTGAATTCAATCTGCTGAGAAGGCTGGGTGGGCTTTATCTTGATGAAAACGGCTTCAGAAACGGTCTGGAGGCGCTTCGTCAGGCCGCGACGTACTACCGTGACCATGAAGAGGCGGCGCAGATTACCCAACAGATGTCGGACACTTTCAATTTCCTGTATCTGAAAGACGGTGCCGACAAGATGGCCCCGGTGACGGCAATTGCGCTCTATGAAGAATTTCGCGAACTGACTCCGGCAGGACGCAAGGGCGACGAGATGATCAGGAAGCTGGCTGACCGGCTGGTCCGGGTTGATCTTCTTGATCAGGCTGCGGAACTTCTGGATGCCCAGGTCCGCTTCAGGTTAAAGGGTGTTGAAAAGGCCCGGGTTGGAACCAACCTTGCTCTGGTTCGTGCGATCGCTCGGGAGTATGACACCGTCCTGGAAGTACTGGATGCAACCCAGGTCCCGAACATCCCGGACGATATTGCCGCCCGGCGCCGGCATCTGCGGGCGCATGCGTTGGTCGGTCTGAAACAGGATAAGCAGGCGGGGCTGGTGTTGAAGCAGGACAAAAGCTTTGATGCGGACCTGATCAGGGCTGAAATGTTCTGGCAGGCGGGAGACTGGGTCAATGCATCACAGTTCCTTCGGCGTGTGGTTCGGGGTGATGGAATCCGACCCGGGCAGCCGCTGGACGACGAACAGGCAATTCGTGTGCTTAATCTGGCTGCGGCCTATACGTTGAGCGGTAATGAACGGGCGCTGATTCGGCTGCGGTCAGATTACGGGGCCGCCATGGCGCGATCAAAGTTCAACGAAGCATTTCGTCTGGTTGCGGCGCCTCTGTCAGAAGGCTTGATCAGCCCGTCAAGCGTTGGCCAGCGCGTTAAAACTGTCGCTAATTTCCGCAGCTTTCTGGATAAATATAAGGAACAATTGAAGACCACGGAACTAAGTTCATTGACCAGCGTTGGGCGCAAACTTGACGAATCCAACGTGCCGCCGGTTAAAGGTTAGCGCGGGATATGCGCTTTAAGTAATCCCCGCGAGTTGGTACCTGCCCGGTTGAGTGGGCTTGGCCCGTCGGCTGTTTTGGTCATGTTCATGGCGCAGCGCCTATCCACCACCGAAGCTCCTGACAAGTGAGCCGACGACCATGTACCAGCCATCTACCAGAACAAAAAAGATAATCTTGAACGGCATGGCGATGATGATTGGCGGCAGCATCATCATGCCCATGGCCATCAGTACCGATGCGACGACCATATCTATGATCAGAAATGGCAGAAAAAGCAGAAATCCCATTTCAAATGCGCGCCGCAGTTCGGAAATCATGAATGCCGGAATGAGAATCTGCATGGGCATTTTGTCACCACGGATATCATCAAGCTTTTTTCCTGAAAAATCGGCAAATAGTCCCAGATCCTGCTCGCGCACGTGCTTGAGCATAAACGCCTGAAACGGTTTCAGAGTCCGGTCAAAGGCTTCAAATTCGTCAATTTCCTCTTCAATCATCGGGCGTATTCCTTGGTCATATGCGGCCTGGAAAGTCGGCATCATGACAAAAAACGTGAGGAAGAGGGCGAGGCTGAGAATAACCTGTGAGGGTGGCGTTTGTTGAGTTCCCATTGCCGTTCGCAAAAAAGAAAGCACCACCAGAATACGAATAAAGGATGTCATCATGATGAGAATGGATGGCGCCAGACTAAGCACCGTAACAAGTGCAATGATCTGAATGATTCGCCCGGTCGCTTCACCTCCCGCCCCGCCCAGATCAATATTGAGCGACTGCGCTGTGGCCGGATTGGAGAGCCAGATCGTGATCATGACCAAGCCAACGGTGAGGACGCCGCTGGCGACAATCCACAACAGCGGGCGGGCGAGCGTTCTTAGCGGGCTTTGCGTCATGACGTCCCGCCGGCACTGGGCCGAGAGGTGGCCTCGCTTTCATGTTGCAACGCGTTTCGAAAACTGCCCTGATCCGGGCGCGCTGATATGCCGACTTCGATGATGGTCTCGGTCGTTGGTCCCAACATAAGAAGGTGTTCAACATCATCACGTCGAACAAGTACCATTCGTCGGCGGCCATCAATCGGGGTAACTTCAACAACCTGCAAACGCCGCGTTCCTGGAGATTTTGAAGCAGTAGCCGGAAATCCGAATCCGGCGCGCCGGGCAAGCAACGCCAAGGAAATGATCAGCGCAAGTACAAAAACGAGAGCCAGCAGAAACCGGACATATTCCCCAAGATCCATTAGTTGTCACCTTTGGGCATCTTGTAGGCTTTGTGAACGGCATTTTGAATGACATCAGCCCCAAGACTGCGTTGTTGGTTTTTCAGGTCTTCGGCCAAGGCGTTCAAATCCTTAATCATCGAGACGATTTTGCTTTCGATTTCCAACGCATCATCCGGTGGGTTTTCCTGGATTTCCAGACAGATGTTGCGGACTCGCGCCTGAATTTCCGACAGGTCAACAAATTCTCCATCACTGACGGCGTCGCGGGCTTCGGCAATCATGGCCGTGACATCGTTCAACTGTTCAAGAGCCTCACTCATCGCCCCGGGTCCGCCGGTTTTGACCAAAGAGCTGCAAGTTCGCCCGCGTTACGTCTTTCGGTTTTATTCATATCCTGATCATCTTCCGTATCGGGGGCCATGGCGTTATTGAGTTGATATACGTAAGTAAGGATTTCGGCAACGGCGGCGAAGGCGTCAAGCGGGATTTCGGAATCCACGTCAACCACGCTCAACAGTTCCACCAGGTCAGCATCCTCCCGAACCTTAATGCCGTTTTGAAAGGCAATTTCCAAAATTTGTTGTGCAACGCCACCTTTGCCGCCAGCAACCACCCTGGGGATGCTGTTTTCACCCTCACTTTGCTTGATGGCGACAGCGACGGAATCCTTGCTTTCCGGGATGGGTTTGATGTTGCCGGAATCGAATTCAGACGGGCTCATTGGCCTTTGCTTTCTGTCACGAATAGCGAATGGTATGCTTTAGACTGATCCCAGCAGCTTAACAAATCTATAAACGTTGAGCCATGCATATGCCAACGGTAACTGATTGTTAATAAACCCGGCAGATAATGCCTAGTGGAAATTCAACGGAAATCCGTGTCCCTGTTGGGCACCGCCGTCTGAATCACGAAGCGAATCACGGGGCGCCTTTAAATGGCATTTAATGATCTCACTATTTTTTCAGCAGTCCGCAAACGACTGGGCTGGTTGACGCAGCGCCAAGAGGTTCTGGCGCAGAATATCGCCAACTCGGACACCCCGAAATACCGAGCGAGCGATCTGAAACCTTATAGTTTCAAGGAACTGATCCGCAGCGAAAGTATGCAGCTCAATTTGAAAGTAAGCGAACCGGACCATCTGCCGGGACGGCGTAAGCGAATCCGGGATTTCTCGGAAGTGACGGATCGTCGGCCTTATGAAACCTCGCCTGACGGCAACTCGGTGATTATTGAAGAGCAGATGGCCAAAATCAACGAAACCCAGATGAACCATAAGTTGACAACCAGCATCTATAAAAAACATCTGTTGATGTTCAAGATGGCGCTTGGCAGACAATGAACAACGGCCTGGATTAAAATAATGGATGACATAATCAAGACAATGCGGATTTCTTCTGCGGGCATGCGCGCGCAGGGGGCTCGACTGAAAGTGATTTCGGAAAATGTCGCCAACGCCGACTCGCTGGCGCAGTCCCCCAACGGAAAACCTTATCGGCGAAAAACGGTCACGTTTAAAAATGTACTGGATAGGGCAACCGGATTGAACAAGGTCAGGGTTGATAAAATCCGCCCAGATACATCCGATTTTGGTAAACGATTCGACCCCAATCACCCGGCTGCCGATGCAGACGGTTACGTGCTGACGCCGAACGTCAATACGCTGATTGAGATGACGGATATGCGCGAAGCCCAGCGGTCGTATGAGGCCAATCTGGAAGTGATCAAAGCATCGAAAGCCATGCTTTCAGGGGCTATTGGAATTCTGCAACGATAAAAACCGTGATCGCTAATAACAAATAAAATTGTCTCAGGCTTTCGTGGCCTGGAACGGGAACAAGGATAAAAAATAATGCCGACACCAGCCCAGAACTATATGAGTGCGGTTAATGCCTATTCAAAAGTCGCTACAGGCAAACCTTCACTGGGGACAGAACCCGGTAACGCGCTTCAACAGGATGGTTTTGCTGATTTGGTCAAGAATGCAATCCACGAAGCCACCAAGATCGGTCAGCGCAGCGAACAGCTTTCCATCGCCGGAATTAACGACCGGGCCGACGTGAATCAGGTTGTTACCGCGATGGCGGAAGCCGAACTTACATTGCAGACGGTTGTTACCGTTCGCGACAAGGTTCTTGATGCCTATAAAACGATTCTCCGCATGCCAATGTAGCAGGTTTGACAGGCGAAGACTGCCATATGGGTTCTGGGCAAGCTTTTGCAAAAACTGTATAAAGGCTGGATCATATCTGCGGAGGACCCTGATGAATGAAGTAGCCGTGCTCGAACTTGGTCGCGAAAGCATGTGGGTGGTTCTGAAGGTAGCGGGGCCGATCATGATGATGGGGCTGCTGATTGGTTTGATTATCGCGCTGTTTCAGGCTCTGACGACAATTCAGGAAATGACGTTGACGTTTGTCCCCAAGATCGTGGTGATTTTTGGATCGGTGATTCTGTTTCTTCCCTATATGATGTCGACAATCCTTGAATTTTCCCAAAAGCTGTTTGACCGGATGGTCGCGCTGGGATAACGGGCGGTGCTTCGAGAGCTTCTCAACCTGAATATATTTGCATTTTTCCTCGTGTTTTCACGCATAGGAAGTGCCATCGCCGTCATGCCGGGTTTTTCATCTTCGTTCGTTTCAGCGAGAATGCGTCTGGCGATCGCCCTCGCGGTCACATTCCTGGTGACGCCGGTTCTCGCCAACGAGCTGCCGGTCCTGCCGAAAAGCATCGCCGCACTGTCTCTGTTGATAATCGGTGAAATATTGATTGGCAGCTACCTGGGAACAATTGCGCGGGTCTTGCTGGGAGCCCTGCAAACTGCGGGGACGCTGATTGCGTTTTCATCTTCCATGGCCAACGCTCTGATTAATGACCCGATTTCGGAACAGCAAAGTTCGACCATTTCGGGCTTTCTGGTTACTACCGGAATGGTATTGATTTTTGTGGCCGATTTTCACCACTTGATGCTTCAGGCGGTCGTTGACAGTTATACGCTGTTCATTCCCGGAAAAGGACTGCCGCTTGGTGAATTTGCAGATTATCTGGCGCGCCAGCTCGCCGACAGTTTTGCCCTGGGGCTGCAAATGTCATCGCCATTTATTATTGTCGGTCTTACCTATTATCTCGGTCTGGGGATTCTAGGGCGATTGATGCCGACACTTCAGGTGTTCTTCTTTGGGCTTCCGTTCCAGCTAACTGCGCAGTTATGGGTACTGACCGTTACGGTGAGCGGAATCCTGCTGGCGTTTTTACAGCACTTTCAGGGCGTTTATACGTCCTATTTAACTCCATAGGAAATGACCGGTTCGTTAGGACCGGCTTGAGATCAAATCATGGCTGATGAAGACGACGCCTCCAAAACAGAAGACCCAAGTGACAAAAAACTTGGTGATGCGCGGAAAAAGGGCCAGGTAGCCTCCTCTCAGGAGGTCAAGAATTTTGCTATTCTGGTAGCGGCGACCGCCGCCCTGATAGCTGTGGCCCCTTCGATGGTCAATAATCTGCGTATTTCCATACGCCCGTTTGTCGAGCATCCCCATGACTTTCAGGTGAATTTTGAAAACATGCGCACGGTGTTTCTTAATATTCTTCTGGATATGGCCTGGATCACAGCACCGGTTTTCGGATTGCTCATCGTCGCCGCCCTGTTCTCCAATCTGGCCCAAACAGGATTGATCTGGGCCGCAGACAAAATCAAACCCGATCTCTCTAAGCTGTCCTTGAAAAAGGGTATGGAAAGGATGTTCGGGGTGAACGCGTTCGTGGAGTTCACCAAGGGCGTTCTGAAACTCTTCGTCGTCGGCCTGGTGGCTTTTGGCATGGCGATACCAATGCTGACGGATATTCAGCTGTTACCGCAGATTGATTTTCTGTATTCGCTCGACAAAATTAATGAAATTGCGGTTCTTCTCGCCAGCGGTACGGTTGCTGTCATGACCGTAATCGCAGGGCTCGATTTTACCTACCAGAAGTATAAACACACCAAAGAAATGCGGATGACCAAGCAGGAAGTCAAAGATGAACAGAAACAGTCGGAAGGTGATCCGGCGGTTAAAGGGAGAATCCGTCAGATCCGGATGGACAGGGCCCGCCAGCGGATGATGGATTCAGTCCCGGAAGCGGATGTTGTGATCACCAATCCGACACATTATTCTGTTGCGCTGAAATACGATATGGAGGTGATGCCGGCTCCAAAGGTGATTGCCAAGGGGGTTGATCATCTGGCTTTTCGCATTCGTGAACTGGCGAAGGAAAACGATATTCCCTTGGTCGAAAATCCGCCTCTGGCCCGTGCCCTGTATGCGGCTGTTGAAATCGACGAAGAGATACCCGCGGATCATTTTCAGGCCGTGGCTGAAGTGATCGGGTATGTTATGCGTTTGCGCGGGCAGTTACACCATTGACGAAAGCAGGCTTGCGGCAATGACGCTCTCACTGGAACCAGCTTCAAAACTGAAGACGCCACTTCTGGCCCGGCCCGGACTGTGGATGATTTTGGCCCTGCTGTTTGGGGCCGTTCTGGTCAGTGTCAGATGGCCTCACCCCCGGGCCCTGGAGATAGCATTTGTGTTGGGCGGGGCCTGTGCCCTGAGCCTGATAATGGCAGCTTGGGCTTATGGACGGAGTGGGCGAGGAAAGAATGCCGGGTCGGGAGCGCTGGAAAATGCCATAAACGATAGCGCCGATGGTATCCTGATCACGGATTCCGATGAAAATTTCGTTTATTCAAACCCGTCATTTCATCGCCTGCTGTCATTCGCCGCCGCGTCGGATTCCCGTCGCCGCGTCAATTCGCTCGGCGCGGTGGTTGATGCCCTGGATGATGACAACGCCGATCAATTAAAGCGGCTGTTATCCACTGTCCGCAACGGTTCCGCGGGGCACGCGGAATTTTCCATTCGCCGAGGCCCGGGCAACGTTGAATGGCGTCGGGTGACCGCGATCCCCGTAGGTGCTGGACGTAGTGGCGGCGAGGGCGCGCTCTGGCAGGTCGCAGACGTTACCACCCAACGGGAGTTGGATGTTGTCCGTCGCATGGAAGAAGATCGGATATCGGACATGCTTGAGCTGTTGCCGGTTGGATTTTTTTCTGCCGATGGTGAAGGGGTGCTTCAATATGTGAACCAGACCATGGCGCGCTGGCTGGGGGTGCCGCCGGAACGCCTAGTGGGTATACCCTTTGCCAATTATGTCGATGAAATTGGGGGGGAAGGCGATTTAAAGTTACGTGATTCTGATGGACGTAGTTTTGCGGTGACCCTGGAACAATCACAGAAAGACGCGGACGATGGTGATGTTTCCTACACCCGCTCCATTGTGCTCCGTGATCTGGTCTGGAGCGAAGTTGCGGCGTCTCCACCGGAACAAACCGAACCGGCACCCACAGAGAATACGGGGCTCACCAACCGTACGGAGCCGATCGGATGGTTGTTCGACGATGCGCCGGTGGGAATTGTGCTGCTTGATCTCGAGGGCGTTGTTACGGATTGCAACAGGGCGTTTCAGTCGCTTGTCGGATTCCATCGCGACAGTGTCTGCGGTCGCCCTTTTGTCGATCAGCTGGCGCGTGAAGACCGGGGGGATATCAGCACCAGTTTCTCGAAAATTGTCATGGGTATTTCCCGGGGCGCACAGTTGGACGTCCGTTTGCCCGCAGCGCGCGAGCGCGAATTGACAGTCGCCCTCTATGCCAGCCGCATGACGGATATGGACGGTGAGGTTTCCGGGCTGGTACTTCACCTCATTGACGTGACTGAACAGCGTAATCTGGAGATTCAGTTCTCCCAGTCCCAGAAAATGCAGGCCGTCGGACAGCTGGCCGGCGGGGTTGCCCATGATTTCAATAATCTACTGACGGCGATGATCGGTTTCAGCGATCTTCTCCTTGAACGCCATGGGCCGGATGATCCGTCCTTTAGTGATATTCAGCAGATCAGGCAAAATGCCAACCGGGCGACAAATCTGGTGCGCCAGTTGCTGGCCTTCTCACGCAAACAAACCCTGACGCTGACCCGCCTTGACGTAACTGAGGCGCTCAATGATCTCTCCAATCTGCTCGGGCGGCTGATTGGCGAGAAAGTCGAGTTAAAACTTGAACCAGGTCGCGACCTCTTTCCCATCCAGGCCGACCGGGGGCAATTTGATCAGGTTATCATCAATCTGACCGTCAATGCGCGCGACGCTATGCCGGGTGGCGGGTTGATCACACTGAAAACGACGAACACCACGCTTGAGCAGCCCGTACAGCGCGGACACGACCTGATGCCAGTCGGGCGGTATGTGTTGATTGAGGTGATGGATACGGGTGAGGGAATCCCCAAGGAAAATCTTGATCGTATTTTTGAACCGTTCTTTTCGACCAAGGATGTGGGGGCTGGAACGGGCCTCGGGCTGTCCACGGTCTATGGCATCATTCACCAGAGCGGCGGTTTTATCTTTGTTGACAGTGCGCCGGGCGAAGGTACGACCTTCAGCATTTATGTCCCGGAATATATCGATGAACAGGATGCGGAACATGCGGGCGCAACCAAGGAAGCGCCAGCATCAGCCGGCAGCATGTCCTCGCCTGCAGGACTGGATTTGACCGGCAACGGCGTTGTGCTGCTGGTCGAAGATGAAGATGCGGTAAGGGCCTTTGCGACGCGGGCGCTTCGCAACAAGGGCTACACGGTGCTGGAAGCGGATAACGGCGAAGGGGCGCTGGATGTTATAAACGGCAGCGACCGGAAAATTGATCTGATCGTTTCCGATGTGATTATGCCGGGCATGGACGGGAACACATTGGTCAGTCTGGTGCGTCAGGAAATCCCCGATGTGAAGGTTATACTGATGTCAGGGTATGCGGAAGATGTGTTCAGAGCGGAGATCGGGCGGGATGAATCACTTCATTTTCTGGGTAAACCCTTCACCCTGAAAGACTTGGCCGGAAAGGTGAAAGAGGTGCTTGAGACGTCGGTAGGGTGACGAATCCTGCTTTGAAATTAGCTCTCAGTTATATATCGAAATCGAAACGAAAAAACAAAATAATGCCGAAACGTTCTTGGAACAAAAACATAATAAGTGTTTATTTTCAACAGTATAATAATTTATCTTGCATAAAAGAACAAAATGCGTACATTTAAGGAGAATTGTATTGCCCCAACCCATGTGAAATAAGAGAGGCTCGAACATGTCGCAGAATGCTTTACGTCTTGTGGAGAAAGAATCAGTGGATAAAAACAAGGCGCTTGAAGCCGCCGTCAGCCAGATCGAACGGGCCTTTGGCAAGGGCTCGATCATGAAACTCGGCCAGAACGAGGTGGTGCAGGCAGAAGTTGTTTCCACCGGTTCCATCGGTCTTGATATCGGGTTGGGTATTGGCGGGTTGCCCCGTGGTCGGGTGGTTGAGATTTATGGTCCGGAAAGCTCTGGTAAGACAACGCTGGCGCTTCATGCCGTCGCCGAAGCCCAGAAAACGGGTGGCACCTGTGCGTTCGTTGACGCTGAACATGCGCTGGACCCGATTTATGCCAGAAAACTTGGCGTGGATGTTGAGGAACTGCTGATCTCCCAGCCGGACGCCGGTGAACAGGCCCTTGAAATTGCCGATACGCTGGTGCGTTCCGGTGCCATCGATGTTCTGGTCATTGACTCGGTAGCCGCATTGGTGCCCCGGGCCGAACTGGAAGGCGAAATGGGAGATCACCATGTCGGTTTGCAGGCTCGGTTGATGAGCCAGGCTCTGCGTAAACTGACGTCATCCGTCGCCCGTTCCAAAACGCTGATTATCTTCATCAACCAAATCAGGATGAAAATCGGTGTGATGTTTGGTAATCCGGAAACGACGACCGGTGGTAACGCACTCAAGTTTTATTCATCTGTCCGCCTGGAAATCCGCCGTATTGGTGCGATCAAGGACCGCGACGAGGTGGTGGGTAACCAGACCCGCGTCAAGGTTGTCAAAAACAAGATGGCCCCGCCGTTCAAAATGATCGAATTCGATATCATGTACGGTGAAGGGGTATCAAAAATGGGTGAAATTCTTGATCTTGGCGTGAAGGCCGGAATCGTTGAAAAATCCGGCTCCTGGTTCTCGTACGATTCCCAACGTATTGGTCAGGGGCGGGAAAATGCCAAGACCTTCCTGCGTGAAAATTCAGATATGTCCGACGCCATCGAGCAACAGATTCGCCAGAATGCGGGGCTTATTGCCGAAGAAATGATGGTTGGACCGTCGGATGAGAGTATAAATTCAGAAGACGGAGCGCCGACCAAGGAGTAACGCCCCGGTAAAATTTCGAGACATGTGAACGCGGCCCCGCATCGGGGCCGCGTTTTCTTTTGATGGGGATGTCGTGCCCATTCTGGACACTGCCGTAACGAAACGCTAAAACCGGCGTTCGCCTTTGTGCGCTTGTGTTTCTTGCCTGAAGACCCGGATAGAAAATCATGCAGACCGTTAACGACATCCGTCGCGCTTTTCTCGATTATTTTGCGGCCAACGGCCACGAAATCGTCTCGTCGTCGCCCTTGGTGCCTTTGAATGACCCGACGCTGATGTTTGTCAATGCCGGCATGGTGCAGTTCAAGAATGTGTTCACGGGACTGGAACAACGTGACTATAACCGCGCCGTAACGTCGCAGAAATGCGTGCGCGCGGGCGGCAAGCATAACGACCTTGAAAACGTCGGTTATACGGCGCGTCACCACACATTTTTCGAGATGCTCGGAAATTTTTCCTTCGGAGATTATTTCAAGGAACTGGCGATCGAACTGGCCTGGAATCTCGTCACCCGGGAATACGGATTGTCGAAAGACAAACTGCTGATCACCGTTCATTCGTCTGATGAGGATGCGGCTGAGCTGTGGCGCAAGATTGCCGGTTTGCCAGACAATAAAATTATCAGAATTCCCACGTCCGATAACTTCTGGGCGATGGGTGACACCGGCCCCTGCGGCCCGTGTTCGGAAATTTTCTATGATCACGGTGAGCATATTCCAGGGGGCCCCCCGGGGTCACCCGATGAAGATGGAGACAGATTTATTGAAATCTGGAATCTGGTGTTCATGCAGTTCGAACAGGTGACATCAGAAGAACGGGCCGAACTGCCGCGTCCGTCTATCGATACCGGTATGGGCCTGGAACGTATCGCCGCCGTGATGCAGGGCACGCACGACAACTATGAGATTGATTTGATGCGTACGCTGATCGCGGCCTCTAGCGAGGTCTCGGGTGTCTCTTCGGATGGTGAGCACAATGTATCGCACCGGGTCATTGCGGATCACCTGCGCGCCACTAGTTTCCTGATAGCTGATGGCGTTCTCCCTTCCAATGAGGGCCGTGGTTATGTTCTGCGCCGGATTATGCGCCGCGCCATGCGCCATGCTCACATGATGGGCTGCCAAGAGCCGTTGATGTGGCATCTGGTTCCGACCCTGATCCATGAAATGGGGGCGGCGTTCCCTGAGCTTGTTCGCGGCGGGTCATTGATTGCCGAAACCCTCAAATTGGAAGAAATTCGATTTAAAAAGACCCTTGATAACGGGCTTAAACTTTTGGATGAGGCCACCGAAGGGCTTGAGGATGGTGACCGGCTTAATGGAGAAACGGCATTCAAACTCTATGATACTTTCGGATTTCCACTGGATTTAACACAGGATGCGCTACGAAATCGGGGCATGAGTGTCGATACCGACGGGTTTAACGTGGCGATGGAACGCCAGCGCGCCGAGGCCCGCAAAGCCTGGTCCGGGTCCGGATCAGAAGCGGAATCTTCAATCTGGTTTGACCTGCGTGATGAGCTGGGGGCGACGGAATTTCTCGGTTATGAAACCGAGTCCGCCGAAGGAAAGATTACGGCGATCATCAGCGACGGCAAGCGGGTGCCTCAGCTGACGGCCGGTGAGGAAGGTGCGGTTGTCGTCAACCAGACCCCGTTTTATGGAGAATCCGGTGGTCAGATGGGCGATAGCGGTCTGATCGTGGTGGACGAAGAAAACTCGGCGCTTGTTATTGATACCAAAAAGCGGGTCGAAACCGTTCACGCCCATATGGTCAGGGTCGAGCGGGGGGCGTTGAAAGTCGGTGATGGCGTGGCGCTGCGGGTCGATGACAGTCGGCGTTCAGGTCTGCGAGGCAGTCATTCGGCCACCCACCTTTTACACGAAGCTCTGCGTCGCCTGCTGGGCGATCATGTAACCCAGAAAGGGTCACTCGTCGCCCCTGACCGGCTGCGGTTTGATATTTCGCATCCCAAACCGGTTGAAGCGGCGGAACTTCTGGCGGCGGAACGGGATGTCAATCGTCAGATATCCACCAATGTGGAAGTCAGTACCCGCTTGATGGAACCCGACGCCGCCGTGAAAGCCGGCGCCATGGCCCTGTTTGGCGAGAAGTATGGCGACGAAGTGCGCGTTGTGTCCATGGGCGCTGACGACGAGCAAGACTATTACTCGACAGAACTCTGCGGTGGCACGCATGTATCGCGCACCGGGGATATAGGGGTTTTCAAAATTCTGAACGAAAGCGCCGTCGCCGCTGGTGTGCGCCGTATCGAGGCGCTAACGGGCGAGGGCGCGCGGGCCTATTTTACGGATACTGAACAGGCGCTGTTGAAAACCGCCTCGATGCTGAAAAGTAAACCGGAAGATGTCCCCGACCGGGTTGAGGCGCTGGTCGCGGAACGTCGCAGATTGGAGCGCGAATTGAGCGAGGCGCGGCGTCAGCTGGCGACGGGCGGCGGTGGGAGATCGACAGAGACCACGGACGTTGGCGGGGTGAAATTCGCCGCCAAGTTTCTTCAGGATGTGCCGGCGAAAGAACTGAAAGGCATGGTCGATGATCTGAAAGGTCAGATCGGGTCCGGCGTGGTCGCCGTGGTATCCAATACGGATGGTAAGGCGAATGTCGTTGTTGGTGTCAGCAAAGACCTGAGTGGCAAAATAAGCGCCGTGGATCTGGTTCGCGCCGGGTCAGCCGCCGTCGGTGGAAAAGGAGGGGGCGGACGTCCGGACATGGCCCAGGCCGGTGGGCCGGACGGGGCGAACGGACAAGCGGCTCTCGATGCGATATCCGCGATGCTGGCTGGTGCCAACTGATCTGCTAGGCAAGCGGATTTCAGGGGCTACGATCCCGGATATTTGAAAAATATTTTCCCGGTGTCGTTCCCAGGGCCTTTTTAAACATGGCGATGAAGGCGCTTTGACTTTCGTAACCGAGATCAATTGCGACTCCTGCTACCTGCTCACCATTGGCCAGATGGCCCAGCGCTTCCAGCAACTTGACCTGTTGACGCCACTGACGGAACGTCATGCCGGTTTGGCTGCTGAACAGTCTGGACAGGGTTCGTTCGCTGGCGCCGACTTCCCTTGCCCATGCGCCAAGATCGCGACTGTCGGATGGGTTGCGAGAGAGTGCGGAAATAATCGGTTGCAGTCTGGGGTCGGTGGATGTGGGCAGATGCAGGGGTGTGGTCGATATGGTCTGTAACTGATCAATCAGGACGGAGATCACCCGGCCATCAGCGCCGTTTTCATCATAAAGTGGCGGCAGAGAAGCTGCGGCCAGAGATAATTCGCGAAACAGCGGGGAGACTGTTACGACCATACAGGTGGTGGGCAGGTTTTTGACCACGGCTGGGTCAAAATACAGGCTGCGCATGTTCAGGTGCCCGCGTGACGATACGGCATGATCCATGAAAGGTGGAATCCAGACAGCCCGCTTGGGGGGGACCACCCAGATACCCTGTTTGGTTTCAACCGTCATCACACCTTTTGAAGCGAACAACAGCTGGGCGCGGCGGTGATGATGGCTTTCGACCACCAATCCGTTTTCATAATTGCGCACCCGCCAAACCACGGCGCGTGGAATCGATTCCAGATCATGATCGTCGGGCCGAAGGCGGGTTTTCGGCGGGGTCAGTATGCTGGAAGGATTTTTCATGGCGTAAACTCGATATTAATTGTCTTATTAGCCCATATATGCCAAATATGATTTGGCGTAAAGTGATTTTCCTCGGATACATGCACCTGGACGGATCGACTGAATGCCTTCATTTCTCTCACGCTTCGACTGGCGTTCGTGCGAAACGCTGCTGGTGTTGATGGCGATTGCCATGCCGTTGAGTTTTTCCACATGGCAGGCGTTGCTGAATAACTTCGCCATTGAGAAAGCCGCGTTTGACAGTGTTCAGATCGGGTTTTTGCAAAGTATCCGTGAAATTCCCGGTTTCCTGAGTTTTACCATTGTGTTTGTTCTTCTGTTTTTCCGTGAACAGCCCCTGACACTGTTTTCAGTGCTTCTGCTGGGTATCGGGACAGCCCTTACCGGGTTTTTCCCATCCATTATCGGCCTCTATCTGACGACGGTTATGATGTCGACGGGGTTTCACTATTTCGAGGCGCTGCATCAGTCGCTGGCCCTTCAATGGACCGAGAAGGACACTGCCCCGGTCATTTTAGGGCGGATCGTCAGCGCACGCTCGTTTGCGGCACTAATTTCTTTTGGCCTGATCTATCTGGCGTTGGATATTGGCAAGGTTGAAATGAAGTGGGTGTATCTGGCGGGCGGCGGGGCGAGTGTATTAATCGGCCTGTTCTGTTGGCTCGCCTATCCCCGGTTTCAGGCGAAGGTGGATCAGAACAGGAAAATCGTTCTGCGGAAACGGTACTGGCTTTGGTACGTGCTGGTGTTCATGTCGGGGGCCCGTCGGCAGATTTTTGTGGTTTTCGCCGGGTTTCTGATGGTCGAAAAATTCGGGTTTTCGGCGGCTCAGGTCAGCCTGATGTTTATGGTGAACATGACTGCAACGATTTACCTTGCGCCAAAAATCGGCAAGCTGATCGTCCGCTTTGGTGAGCGCAGGGCGTTGATAATGGAATATGGCGGACTGGTGATTGTATTTACGTCATATGCACTGGCGACCGAGGCCTGGATGGGCGTTGTCCTCTATGTCCTTGATCACATGTTTTTCGCCATGGCGATCGCCATCAAGACTTATTTTCAGAAGATTGCCGACCCCAGGGATATTGCCTCTTCGTCCGGCGTTAGCTTCACTATCAGTCATATCGTTGCGATTGTCATGCCTGCCGCCTTCGGTTTTCTCTATCTGGCCTCGTCTTCCTATGTGTTTCTGGCCGGCGCCGCCATGGCCGGCGTTTCCCTGCTGTTCGCATTTATGGTGCCCCGCAACCCGGAAGCCGGAAATGAAACTACTTTCTCCCAACCTCTGGCGAAACCGGTACCGGCGGAATAAACTCCGGCCATGACACATAAATTTGAAGGCACCGACACTTACGTCGCGACAGAAGATTTGACGGTAGCGGTTAACGCCGCTGTTCAATTGCAGCGCCCGCTGTTGATCAAAGGTGAACCGGGTACGGGTAAAACCGTATTGGCTGAGGAAATCGCCGGGGCCCTGAGGGCGCCGCTGCTCCAGTGGCATATCAAATCGACAACCAAGGCCCAGCAGGGCCTGTATGAATACGACGCAGTCGCCCGTTTGCGTGATTCCCAGCTGGGTGACGCGCGGGTCCATGACATCAATAATTATATCATCAAGGGAAAATTATGGGAGGCCTTCACACTGGACAGGCGACCGGTGCTGCTGATTGATGAAATCGACAAGGCCGACATTGAGTTCCCCAACGACCTGCTGCTTGAACTGGATCGTATGGAATTTCATGTCTATGAAACCCAGGAAACCGTTGCCGCCAGGACCCGTCCGATCGTCATTATCACGTCAAATAACGAAAAAGAACTGCCGGACGCCTTCCTCCGCCGATGTTTCTTTCATTATATCCGGTTCCCTGATGAAGAGACGATGAAACGTATCATTGACGTCCATTTTCCGGATATCCAAAAGCGGCTGGTGTCGGAAGCTCTTAACGTTTTTTATGATCTCCGTGACGTGCCCGGACTGAAGAAAAAACCGTCCACATCAGAGCTGCTGGACTGGTTGAAGTTGTTAATGGTTGAAGATGTCCCGCCTGACGCGCTCAAATCCGATGATGCCAAAACAGTTATTCCACCGTTACACGGGGCGCTAATGAAAAACGAACAGGATGTTCATTTGCTCGAACGTCTGGCCTTTCTTCATCGTCGCGACAAAGGATAGGCACCCTCTTGCGATCATGCGCCAATTATGGTGCAGCCCTCACGAAATAATCGGGCGCAGTCAACGGCAAGGGCGCGAATCTCGGATATGTCCGTCTCCTTCAGGTGGAATTCGGATTTGATAACATTGAACAGCGCCGATTCAAGATCATGCAGGCGTTCATCCACTTGGGCAATAATCATTAGTTCCGTGGCGACAACCAGACGACTGGCGCGCGTTTGATAGATGGAAAGGTCAGGTGTTTCAACGGATTGCGCCAAGCTAACCTCTCCCGGAATTCCGGAATCCTCGATCAATTGGTTCAGATAGGCAATTTCTTCGGGTTTGATCACACCGTCGGTTAGGATCATGCGGATCGCCAAGGCGAAGAAATTCCGTTTCTGATCTTCGGTCAGGAGGTGGAGAAACATTAAACACCTTAAAATTGTAGTACTGTCTCTACCCATGATGCAGTGTCATGAGCCATCGTGCAATCGGTTATCCGACGATGTGGATCAAGTTGTTTGGTTGTGGTGGTCGAGTGCCTTATTCTCTGCTTCAGAGCAAGCTGCAGCGGCGGAAAGATCCAAGACCCATGTTCATCGATTTTTTCTTTAAACTGAAGGACGCCCGGTTGCCCGTATCGCTCCGGGAATACCTGACCCTGATCGAAGCCATGGATAGTGGGCTTGCCGATTACGATGTTGATCATTTTTACTATCTGAGCCGAGCCATTCTGGTGAAAGACGAAACCAATCTGGACAAGTTTGACAGAGTTTTTGGCGAAGTCTTTAAAGGACTGGAACCTGGGCCGGAAGGTGAAACACATGAAATTCCAGAAGAATGGCTACGCAAACTGGCGGAAAAATTTTTAAGTGAAGAGGAAAAACGAGAAATCGAGGCGCTGGGGGGCTGGGAAAAATTAATGGAGACCCTGAAAAAGCGTCTGGCCGAACAGAAGAAACGCCATCAGGGTGGGTCAAAATGGATTGGAACCGGCGGTACGTCGCCTTTCGGCGCGTATGGATACAACCCGGAAGGGATTCGTATTGGTCAGGATGAGAATCGCCATAATCGCGCCGTCAAGGTCTGGGACAAACGCGAATATAAAAACCTGGATGACTCTGTCGAAATTGGTACCCGAAATATCAAAGTGGCGCTCCGCAGGTTGCGTAAATTCGCCCGTCAGGGCGCGCCGACGGAACTGGATTTACCCGACACCATCTCATCGACGGCGCGCAAGGGGTGGCTTGATGTGAAAATGGTGCCTGAACGGCACAACGCGGCGAAGGTGCTATTGTTCCTGGATTCCGGCGGCTCGATGAATCCGCATGTAAAAGTAATGGAAGAGCTGTTTTCCGCAGCACGCACGGAATTCAAGCATCTGGAATATTTTTACTTTCACAACTGCATTTATGAGCGTGTTTGGAAAGACAATACGCGGCGGCATTCAGACACCGTAAATACCTGGGATATGATTCATACCTACCCATCCGACTACAAAATGATATTTGTCGGTGATGCGTCGATGAGCCCCTATGAAATTGTATATCCAGGGGGCAGCGTCGAGCACTGGAATGAAGAAGCCGGGGCGTTATGGATGGAACGCCTGCTCGATATCTACGCCCATTCCGTCTGGTTGAACCCCGTGCCGGAGAAATGGTGGGCGAATACGCAGTCCGTCGGCATGGTCCGCCAACTCATGAACAACCGCATGTATCCGCTCACCCTTGAAGGGCTCGACAATGCCATGCGCGAGCTCAGCCGTTAAAGCACTTCCGGCGATTTTTAAATCACCGGAAGTGCTTTAACTCATTGATATCCCCGCAAAGCCACGTTCGCGAATGAACCTATTCGCTCCGGTTTTGCTCTAATTGACGTATCAGTCAACGTCTGCGGCGACCCGCATGGAAATGATTTTGTCCGGGTCGGTGACGGCGCCGTTGTCACGTTCATCACCGCGCTTGATCATCGACACGTATTTCATCCCTTCAATGACCTTGCCCCAGACCGTGTACTTGCCATCAAGGTAAGGCGCTTTGGCAAACACGATGAAAAACTGGGAATCAGCGCTGTCTGGATTGGACGAACGGGCCATTGAAAGTGTGCCGCGGACATGGGGCTCGTCAGAGAACTCAGCGGGAATATTCTGACCGGAACCTCCCGTGCCGTCGCCTTTGGGGTCGCCACCTTGTGCCATAAACCCCTTGATGACACGATGAAAGGTCAGGCCATCATAAAATTTCTGGCGCACCAGCTCCTTGATGCGGGCGACATGTTTTGGCGCCAGGTCAGGGCGCATTTCGATCACCACACGACCGTGCTCGAGTTCCATATAAAGGGTGTTCTCTGGGTCAGCGGCGTTGGCAACATCGGTCATGGTTTGGGCACTCATCATAGTCAGGGCAAAAACAAGAAACAGGCGAAAGGATATGGATTGCATTGGGAGACTCTCTTATTAAAAAAACACGGCAGGACCATATCTGATCCCGCCGCTGCATAAAAGATTGTTCGCTCGGATTTTAGTCGAAAAGCGAGTCGATATCGTCCTGTGACAGCCCTTCGCCTTCAAGCTGGGGTCCATCAAGCAGTTTTTCGTCTTCGGTTTTTTCCTGTTCCGGCAGGACTTCGATGATTCCGATGGCTTCTCTGCCCATAACGTCAATGAGTGAATTTACCCGTTCTTCCACATATGTGATCGATTTGGCGACCTTGCTGACACGTTGACCGGTAATGTCCTGAAAGGAACACGCCTGGAACACATCACCCGAATTGTTGTTGATTCCATCAAGCAAAGCGTGGACGCCAGGGTCGGGCACCTTGGCACGGATTTTCTCAACGATCACATCATTCCTTTCGACGGCTTCCATGATTGTATTGGTCGCCGATTCGGTGGCTTCAACGATGGCGTCCAGTTGTTCACCCATTGAGTTGAAGTCATGATCCTGATCGGCAGGTCGGTCAATCGAGGCAACCTCCGTTCGCACCCGTTGAAGGTAGCGCAACAATCCATCAAGTTCAGTTCGCAGTAAGCCGGTATCCATTTCAGACTCCGTGAGTTCAGCCAGTCGCTTCTCGTTTTCTTGCATCATATTGTTTTCCACCCTACCGCGTTTCATCGGACGGATGAAGTATCTGTTATGTTTCAATATCTTTCAATACGCCAAATTCCCTGAGTATGATACGTGCGGCCTGTGCGGGTGCCAGACTTCCGCTTTCTACCTGTACCTCAAGTGCGGGCAGGGAGGCGGCTATTTTCTCATTGTGGCGAAGTGCGTTGGCGATGGACTCATTGACTTCATCCCACATCCAGGCCTTCGCCTGACCTTGCCTGCGGTGCTCGAATCCGCCCGAATTGGTCATCGTCTCGCAGAACATCTTCACGGTCTTCCAGACATCGCCGATGCCGCTTTTTTGCAGGGATGAACAGGACATAACGCGGGGAGGCCATTCCCTGTTTGCCGCCCGTAACAAATGCAGCGCAGCCCCGTAGTCGCGTTTAGCCCGTTCTGCCGCCGCCATTAAATCGCCATCGGCCTTGTTGACGACAACCAGATCCGCGAGTTCGACAATTCCTTTTTTAATGCCCTGAAGCTCATCGCCGCCACCTGGAACAATTAGCAGGATAAACATATCCACCAGTCCGGCGACCGCGGTCTCCGATTGCCCGACACCCACGGTTTCGACGATGACGACATCAAACCCGGCCGCTTCCGTAACCAGCATCACCTCGCGTGTGCGCCGGGCGACGCCGCCCAGTGTGCCGCTTGATGGTGACGGGCGGATGAAGGCCGATGGGTTTTTGGATAATTCTTCCATGCGGGTTTTGTCCCCCAGAATGGAGCCGCCGGTTTTGGGGCTGGAGGGATCGACGGCAAGCACCGCGACCTTGTGGCTGTTGTTGATGATTTCCAGGCCAAAGGATTCAATAAACGTCGACTTGCCCACGCCGGGAACGCCCGAGATGCCCAGCCGGACGGAGTTTCCAGACCAGGGAAGCAACGCCGTGATTAGCGATTCGGCGTGCACGCGATGGTCGGGGCGGGTCGACTCGATCAGCGTGATCGCCCGCGCCAAGGCGCGCCGGTCGCCACCCCGAATGGCCTCGGCCTGGGCGCTTACCGATGCTTTACTTGGCATACGTCAACGTTTGTCACCACTGTCGCCTGGGTCTCCCAACGTTTTCAGGGCCATAAACATTAGCTTTTCACGCTGTTCTGGTGGCAGTTCTTCAACGATATGGCGTTTCGATCTCTGGATCGACATGGCTTCGTCAATTAATGCCTGACGTCCCGGATTTGCAGTGTGTTTGGCCTTACGGTTGTCAATTTCACGTTCGGCTTCGTCCAGGGACTCCCTGATCAAGGCGGTCACGTCGTCTTTGCTCATGTTTTCCAACGGGTCGCCGCCCACCATCTCATCTTCCAGATTTTCGATATCGGAGGAGGGGCGCTGGTGCGCCTGAAGTTGCGGTTTTGCGGAGTTCCTTGCCTGTAGTTTATCACGGGCCTGTTTGTCCATAAAAACGGAAAGCAAGGCATTCGAAACAAACTTCTTGATCATGAGCGGTGCCTGCAACTCAGTGGTTTTGCGCAACTCCTGATATCCTAACGGCTTGTTCCCGATAGGCACATCATTTTGTTCCTAAATTTCTGGTGAATTCATTTTTCCACCTATATGGTTTGCCTATGAGAAGATATAGAAATGCAAAGATCATTGCGACGCTTGGTCCGGCCTCATCCACGGAAGAGGCGATTACTGCCCTGTTCGAAGCGGGGGTTGATGTTTTTCGCCTGAATTTCTCGCATGGCGACAAGGCGGGACACCGTGAACGCTACGATATTATACGTTCTCTTGAACAACGATTCGGACGCCCGGTTGGTGTTCTGCTGGATTTGCAGGGACCAAAACTGCGGGTTGGCGACTTCGAGGGAGAGGCGATCGACCTGATAGCGGGCCAGAGATTTCGTCTTGATCTTGACGCGACTCCCGGAAACATAACTCGCGGACCACTTCTTCATCCGGAGATATTTAAAGCCCTAGAGCCCGGCACTAATCTGTTGCTCGATGACGGAAAAATTCGACTGCGTGTCGTTGAATGTGCATCGGATTTCGCGGAGACGGAAGTCGTCACTGGCGGTCCGTTATCGAATCATAAGGGCGTCAACGTCCCGGATGTTGTGCTTGATGTATCGCCGCTAACCGAAAAAGATCACGATGATCTCAGGTTCGGGTTGCAACTGGGGGTCGATTGGGTTGCGCTGTCGTTTGTTCAGCGCCCGGAAGACATTGCTGAAGCGCGCAAGATTATCGCCGGACGGGCCTATGTTATGGCCAAGATGGAAAAGCCGCAGGCGATGGAACAGCTGGATGAAATCGTCGAGCTGTGTGATGGCATCATGGTGGCCCGGGGCGATCTGGGTGTTGAATGCCCGCCGGAAGAAGTGCCCGGGCTTCAGAAGCGAATGGTCCGGACCTGCCGCGAAGCTGGAAAGCCGGTGGTTGTGGCGACGCAGATGCTGGATTCCATGGTTACCATGGCGACCCCGACCCGCGCCGAAGCGTCGGATGTCGCGACCGCTATTTTCGACGGGGTCGATGCGGTGATGCTGTCGGCGGAAACTGCGGTCGGCGAATATCCCATGGAAACCGTCGCCATGATGAACCGGATTGTTCTGAGCGCTGAACATGACGACCATTATCGCCGGGCGATGAAACTGGATCAGCGTGTACCGGAAGCAACGGCGGCGGATGCCATCACGGCTGCGGCGCGTCAGGTGTCGCAAACGATTTCTGCCGCCTGCGTGGTGACGTTTTCGACCACTGGCTCGACAACGTTGCGGCTGGCGCGCGAACGCCCGGTCGTGCCCATATTGGGATTGACCCCCCGGCTGGATACAGCGCGCCGCCTGACTCTGGTCTGGGGCGTGCATTCGGTAATGACGGCGGATTGCCAGACGTTCCGCGATATGGTGGTTGATGCGGTCAGAGTGGCCCGCGAAGAAGAATTTGCCGAAGTCGGCGACGCTCTGGTTATTACCGCAGGTGTTCCGTTCGGGACCCCGGGGGCGACGAATATTCTCAGGATTGCCTGGGTCGAATAACCGGGCACCGACCAGCCATGAGCGACCAAAACAGAGGCGCCCTTTACGCGATCATTGCGTTTTTGTTGTGGGGGCTTTCACCAATCTTCTACAAGGCGCTGACACAGGCGACGGCGATTGAGATTATCGCCCATCGTGTTGTCTGGTCTGTGCTGCTGATGTCTCCCCTGCTCATCTATATGAGGCGAATTCCTGTCATCATCGGCATATTGTCAACGCCCCGCCTGCTTTGGGTGCTGATGATTTCCGGCGGCGCGGTGGGGTTTAACTGGATCGTCTATGTGTGGTCCGTAAATAACGGATTTTTGCTGCAGGCCAGTCTTGGGTATTATATCAACCCTCTCGTTAACGTCGTCCTCGGTGTCATGTTCATGAAAGAACGCCATGGGCGGGTGCAGTGGATGGCCGTCGCACTGGCCAGCCTGGGGGTGCTGAACATGGTGGTGATGGGGGCGGAGGTGCCTTGGATTTCCCTTGCCCTGGCCTGTTCGTTCGGCGCCTATGGGGCGATCCGTAAAGTCATCCCGGTCGGTGCGATTGAGGGCTTGTTCGTGGAAACGCTATTGTTCTTTCCGTTTGCGCTGATCTATCTGATCTGGCTGGAGGCGGATGGCAGCGGTCAGTTTGCGACCGGCTGGACGACCTCGGGGCTGCTTGTTTTTTCCGGCGCCGTGACCACCGTTCCTCTGCTGGCGTTTACCGGCGCGGCAAAAAGACTGCGCCTGAGCACGGTCGGGTTTTTACAGTTCATCACGCCAACCGGGCAGTTGTTTCTGGGCGTGTTTCTATATGGAGAAGCGTTCACCCGCACTCACCTGACGACCTTTGGTCTGATTTGGCTGGCGCTGGCGTTGTATAGCTGGGCCAGCTTCAGGCAGCAGACAGCTGGGGCAGGGAAGACATGACCGCCGAAATTTTTTCCATTATTGCACCGGTCCTGATCTGCGCCGTGATCGGCTTTTCCTGGGCCAAAATGCGAGTTCCCTATGAACCGGAATTCATCACCCGGCTGGTGACAAACGTTGGTTTTCCCTGTCTGATATTTGTCTCTCTGGCAACCGTTGACCTAGGGCCTGAAGCTCTTGCTATCATGGGGCTCGCTTCTGTTGTTTCGGTTGCGGCGTTTGCGCTGCTGGGGTTGATCGTTCTGCGCCTTGTCAACATTGCGTGGCGAAGCTTCCTGCCATCGCTGATGTTCGCCAATACGGGGAACATGGGGCTGCCGCTCTGCCTGCTGGCGTTTGGCGAGCGTGGGCTGGCGCTGGGAGTCGCCTATTTTTCGATCAACGCGATTTTCGTTTTTGCCTTGGGGCCTGCCATTACGTCCGGAAACGCCAACCCCGTTGCCGTGCTTAAGACGCCACTGCTGTGGAGCAGTCTCGCCGGAATTACCGTGAAACTCAGCGGATTTGTGTTGCCGGACTGGCTGACCAATACCCTGACCCTGATCGGCGGATTTCCGATCCCGTTAATGCTGATTACCTTGGGTGTGTCTCTGGCGCAGCTCAAGATATCGGGGCTTGGGCGGGCCGCCGTCGTCTCGCTGCTGCGCCTTTCCATGGGATTTCTAGTCGGTTGGGGAACCGGTGAAGTGCTGGGCATGGAGGCGGCTGCAAAAGGCGTTCTAATCATTGAATGCACCATGCCGGTGGCCGTGTTTAATTTCCTCTACGCCCAGAAATTTGACAACCAGCCGGGGGAGGTCGCGGGGGCCGTGCTGATTTCGACCCTGATGTCGTTCCTGACCTTGCCCGCGCTGTTGTGGTTTGTGCTTCCCGGATAGGACGCAGCAAGAATCGGAATGCAAATCCACCGCATTCGGGGCAAATTGGCGTCTGATGTTTCGAAAGGGAATCCATGTCCACTGAACCCGCCGCTATTAACCGCCAGATGACCCCGTTCGAATGGGGGTTGGTTTCGTTGCTCGCCTTGATTTGGGGCGGCGCATTTTTCTTCACCGAAGTGGCGCTGGTCGAACTGCAGCCCTTTACCTTTGTTTTGGGTCGGGTGGGGTTTGCCGCCATCGCGTTGTGGTGCGTGGTCTATCTGAGCGGCAACCGAATGCCCACATCCTTTAGCAGGTGGCGCGCCTTTTTCATCATGGGCGGGCTCAACAACCTGATCCCGTTCTCCCTGATCGTCTGGGGGCAGACGGAAATCAGCAGTGCGCTGGCCTCAATCCTGAACGCCACGACGCCGTTCTTCGCCGTCATCATCGCCCATTTTCTGACCACGGACGAAAAGATGAGCAAAAACCGCGTGCTCGGGATCGTCGTTGGCGTGGTCGGCGTCGCCATCATGATTGGGCCGAGCGCCATAGGCGGCGTTGACGCGACGCTGTTGGCGCAACTGGCGATTCTGGGGGCGGCGATTTCCTATTCGTTCGCCGGTGTGTTCGGTCGGCGTTTTGCCGATACGCCGCCGCTGGTCACCGCGGCCGGGCAGGTGACGGCCTCAACCGTCCTGTTGTTGCCGCTGGCCCTGATCATCGACCGGCCATGGGAGTTGCCCATGCCGACGCTGGCGACCTGGGGTGCGGTTTTTGGCGTTGCTTTCGTCTGTACCGCGCTGGCCTACATCATCTATTTCCGCATCCTGAGAACGGCGGGGGCAACCAACCTGATGATCGTCACCCTGCTGATCCCGGTCAGCGCCATCTGGCTGGGCGTGGCCTTTTTGGGCGAATCGCTAACTACGGGGCAGATCGCCGGAATGACACTGATAGGCGTCGGCCTGCTGGCCATAGATGGCCGGATCTTTGGGGTTTTGCGGCGTTGAATTTACGAAACCCCCACTTATACCAAAGAGCAATAATAATGACCGATAGAGATCGCCCATGCGGCCTGTCGAGCAGGAAGAAACGCGCAGGCGATGCGGGGTATCGGCAAGCGTTTTTGACGCCCTCCGACGGGCCGCATGGGCGACCGGAACGGCGGTATACCAAGGCTTTCGGACAGCGTCGCG